>Ga0207646_10001065_pt1 | contig 34905 bp, 55 predicted proteins | sample KBSK5502metaG_FD_184343 | JGI IMG/M metagenome (GOLD analysis project Ga0207646, IMG submission 184343) | Corn, switchgrass and miscanthus rhizosphere microbial communities from Kellogg Biological Station, Michigan, USA - KBS K5-50-2 metaG... | ecosystem: Host-associated > Plants > Roots >... | reverse complement strand
CCCGATGAGATCGGCGCACTCCTTCGACAACTGGATCTTCGGCGGTGGGTCAGGCGCCTCGTAGACCGGCATCCCCATGAATGGGCGCAATCCGAGCGGATTGGAGAATCGATCGGGCGGAGCGATCGCGTCAATACGACGCTTCGCCTCCATGATCTTCTCGAATGTGAGACTCGCTGCGGTCATGTCAGCGCGCCAAGTCGATCCGTTCGTGCTGAACTGCGGCCCGCGCCCTCTGTTTGATTAGCCATGCTCGAATGCCCGCGTCGGTTTTCCCTTGGGCGCGCAGATAGGCCACTGCGTCATTGGCGTCACCTATGTCACTATCCGTCAGAGAGCCGAAATAGACTTCTTCCCGAGCTGCAGTGAGGCGCTTGGTGAAGTCGATCTGGTCGAGATGCATCCGCTCAACGAGGCTTTCTAAGAACGCCACGCAGGACTCGCGCTTTGCGAGCCTCTCAGACGAGGTCTTGCAGTTCTCGCTCATCTGGGCGATGTACTCGCGCACAGAGTCGGACAGGTCTAGCGTAATGCGTACTTTCATTGGCTAACCTCTGCTTCGGTCTGCGGACCTTTGCGCTTCGGCGTCGTGTCACGCACGAACTTGCGCAGCCGAATGACCACGCGATCCAGAAAGTTCGCGAGGGCGCTGATGCGATTGCGAGTAGAGCGGGACAGGATCATGCGACTCTCCGCGGTAGGATCTTGCTGACGGGCAGGCTGTCATCCATCCCGAGCATCACCTGCAACTTCTGCCATAGCTGCCGATCGTCATATCCCCAGTGCGCGCGGAACGCCTTCATTCCTCCGTGCACGTAGGGTTCCTGCGCGTCCTTGGCTCCGCGTTGACCGCGGTGATGCGCGGGGCATAGTGGGATCGTGTAGAGGTGCCCCATGCGCTTGTTGCCGCTCTTGAGGTGGTGGATGTCAACCTTTTTCTTGGACAGGTCGCCTTTGAGCGCGCAGCACATGCAATGCATCTGGCGGATGAGATCGTTCCGCGCCAACTCCTCCGGAGTGGCTCGAATTGCATGTCTGTGCCAGATCACGCAGCGCGCTCCTCGGCGCCTTCGCGCTCGATCTCGCGCAGCCACTTGCCAAGCATCTTGACTAGATCGTCTTGCGCGGCGCAGTCCTTCACGTCCGGCAGGACCTTCTTCTGCACGAAGGGCGCTACGCGCTTCACGTACTCGGCCCACTTTGCCGGTGTCATCTTGCGGTAGCTGATCGACAGCACCTCGCGCACGGCGTAGTCAGTCGAGCCCACGGGATGCTCGATGTACAGGCCAGTACCTAGCTTGATCGCGTTGCTCACGTCCTCTCGGTCCAGGATGCGCCGGTAGACCGACTGCAAGCGGCCGTCGACTCGGATTCGGTCGATCTCAATCTGTCGGACGTGCTTGGCGATCAGAGCGCACATGGCCCAATACTTCCTGAACGACGTCTGATCGCGTACGCCGATCAGCTCAAAGAACTGACACTCACCGGGCGCCATGCGCTCAATGACCGCTCGGCTGTCTTCGTCTGTGGCGATCAGCGCGTTGTTTACGCGCGCGAAACAGACCTCCCCACTCATGCTCGCTGCTCCGGCTGTTTGTACGGTTGCTTGAATCGCTTCACGATCGTCCGCAGTCCGACGCGCAACGTGGACGCAATCCACTGGTTCGTGTGACCTCGAGCGCGCATGGCTCGGGCGCGCTCGAGATCCGCATCGGATAGGACGCGACGGCGTGTCACGCGGCGGCCCTCAGCTTCTGAATCGCGGCCACCTTCTCCTTCACTTCGTCAAGGAACGAGAGCGCCATGGCCTCGTATGCCTTGATCTCTTTTTCATCACGTTCCAGCCGAACACACAGGTACTGCAGATGCGGCGGGAATCGATCATCAAAGCTGATGAAGTCGCAGAACTCAGCGCCGGTCACCCATAGGCCGTGTACGCACTGCCAGCGGTAATCATCGGGGATTACCTGAGTCTCCACATACTCGAAATGCGTCGCTGACTCTGGACACTTCGCCTCAACGATTCCCTTGCGGTCGCTGATGAACGAATCGATAGAGCAGCCGGCCATGACATCGCCAAGCGATAGGAACCCCACTCGTTCAAGGATCTCAGCGCTCTTCGCCTCGTAGCGCGCCAATGCTTCTGGTTCCTTGTCGATGCCGTGCTGTAGGGCGGCCGTCGTGAACTCGCGCTCCTGCGGCCGGCCCGTGATGCGCTCTAGCGCTAGCCGCATCCTCAGATGCTTGCGCGAGGCAGACCACGCGCCGGACTTGATTTTCGTGCACATGTCGGCGGCGACTGAGCCAGTGAGCCGGCCGGCACGCGCCGCATACCATGCAGGCGAGCGCTGGTCGCAATCGATGATGGTGTAGTTCACCGCGCCACCTTCGCAGCCTTGGCCTTCGAGGACTCCCACCATTTGCGATCTGGGCCAGTGGCGTAGGCGCGGAATTCCTCTTTCGTTCCCTTCCACGCGGCGAGGTGCGGCTCTTTGCCCTCGTCGGCTTTGGCGTTCATGTCGGCCTTCCAGTGCTCGTATCCCTCGGGCGATGGCGGCGCATCGGGCTCATCGCTCCGCTTCCCGGCCGCTTGGCCGTCGTCGTCCTCCATGTCCGCGAGACCGGTGGCTGCGAACAGCGTGTAACGTTCCAAGTATTTGATGGCAGATCCGAGACCTTGGATAGAGTTCTTTCCCCCTGAATCATCGTGACCAGCCTGAAGCGTGCGCCGTTCCGCATGCCCGCTTACATGCGTCAGCACGCACGTCACGCGCACGGTCTTGGCGTCCACGTTCTCGGGTATCCAGTCGTGATTGATGCCCACGGCCGCCAGCGCCGATATCACGCGCTCGCACAGTCCACCGAGAGTCGTATGGTCGTACTCGGTGACGCCTTTCAGCGTCTCGAACCTGACATGCTTGTCCTTGACGATCTTGGGCGGATTTCGTTTGAACTCGGTCATCGCCGAGATGTATGCCTTGCGAGCCTCGTGTGCCTCCCATTGGCGCTGGAGTTCGTACAGCTTTTCGAGGCGGTCCAGATCAACGCCCTTGTCCATTGCGAGCTTAAGCAGCTGCCCAGGCGTTACTTGAGCCTGCGCGACGGCGCGCGGCTGCTGTTCGAGTACTACTGCGTTCACTTATAGTCCCTCAAAGGGTTAGTCGATGGGCTGTAATAGCGCCAGCCGTTGCGCTTCTTCTTGGCATCGCGCGCGCCGGCCCAGCAGCCGAAGCCGACGCCAGCGAGAAAGAGCATCGCGGTCATCACGGCGGCGTCACCTGAAGTGCGGCCAGAAGAGCATCAGCGCTCAGCACGGCGCGCCGCGCGCTCTCCTTGGAATCATCGATAGTGCAGGTGCCGCTATTGGCGAAAAGCCCCTGCATCAGCATCGCGGCGATCAGTTCACGCTTGGTGATGCCATGGGAAGTAAAGGTTCCGCCGCCCATGTCCTTTGCGAAGGGGAATACGTGCTCTCGCGCGATGTTCTCGTAGAGCGTTATCGGATCATTGGTCCGATCAACCATGCGTGCATGCTCCCGTGTCGTCGTAGTGCTCGGCTGTCGGGTTGCCGAGCAGCTTGCGAAGCGCAGAGATCGCCTTCTCGATCTCAGGCTCATCTGTCATCACCGTGTCGCGCTCGCCGCCTGGGTAATCGACGGCGCGCACGATCAGCGTGCAGACCACACGGTCCTGATAGAGTCGGCTGATCTCGTCGAGCTTCGTGCCGATTTGCTCGCGCACGCGCATGATGCGATCGACGCGCATTTCGGTAGAACGGTTATCGGCCGCCATAGCGCACGCCTTCTTGTCTGTTCAATTCCTGCAGCTCGTCGAGAATCGCCCCGAGCAGCTCACGGATTTCCGCATCCGTTCGACGCGTGCCGAAGTCAGGGCTGCGACGCGGGTCGTTCAGCTTTGGATAGCGTTTCGCCAACCATGCCGCGCGCTGCATTTCAGGATCGTCAGACATGCAGGCTCTCCGGCTTCCAAGGTCCATCAGCCCATTGCGTGACTTGGTTCGGCGTGTCTGTATCGAGCGTGTCCGCGCTAGGCGGCGGCAATTTTCGGATCGCCGAACGGTGCGAGTAACAGTCGTGGCCGTTGTCGTAGAGCACGCCCACATGATTCGGGAATGAGGGCGGCAACTCATTGACAGTGCCGCGCTGGCCAATTCGGACCGGCATCGAGAGCGCCCATGTCGCCGGACTACCGGCTATTGCCTCTATGCGGTCTCCGATCTGAAATAACTCAGCCATGTGACTCATCCTTCTGGAGCAGGGCTCGCACCAATGCGTCCAGGCAGCCGTGATTCCTGACGACTCCATCAGGCTCGCGTGCAATCACGACATGCATCGCGGCGCGCTCGATGCGCTCAAGGCGGCGGATTTCCTGCTGCTGCGTGCGTACGACGTCGGCGGTCATGCGCATGCCCATCGTGGCGGCGTCCTTGTCGGTGAGTTCATCCACGGCGGCGGTCCAGTCGAGCGAGATCCTCGCGCAGCTTCCTGATCGCCAGCTTCGTCAGCTCGATGTCGTACTCGTAGCCTTCGATCAGCTGTTTGATCTCCTTCCTGCGCTTCTCGTCTCGCTCGTTCCCAAAGTTGAGCAGGGTGAGGTGCCGCTCTTTGGCGTCCTTGCAGAAGACATGAAAATGCGTGTGTGCGAAGTTCATGCGCGACTCCAATCAACGGCGCCATTCGTGGCGCCTTCGCGTTGTTCTTCCCGGTCAGGCTGTTCCCATTCCTCTCGGCTCACGGTCGTATTGCGGATCGTGCTGCCGAAGAGTTCGAACTTGATGGCCTTCACCCGACTCAGCTGGTGACCGTACTCGTCGGGGTCTCCAGCCTTGCGCGCGGCGTCGAGTTTCTCGTGCGCTATCTGAAGCTGGTCGTGCAGCGTCTGGCGCTCGATGTCGATTGGCTTTAGGCGTGCGTTCACGGCTGCACCTTCGTTTCATCCGATAGCATCTCGCGACGGACTTCGCGCACGAGCGCATCGATTTCCGCTGGCGGCTCGACGCTGTAAGAGCAACACCCGCAACCCTTCCACGCGAACCCGCTGTCATAGCTGGTGGCGTGATGCCCTTTGAGAGCCCACTGCAGGGCGGCGCGCAACATCTCGGTGTGACGGGTGACCGATGAGGGAACTTTCAAACCCTCTGTGCCAGTACCTCCGGCGTCTCTCTGCTCGGTCAACACAGAGGCGGGATTCGAACCCGCGTTCTCGGTTGTTCGTTGTTCCGCGTAACGGCGCTTGTTGAGGTCGACGACCTTCGGGGCTTTCGTGTTCATGCCGCGCGCCCTCGGATGATGTAGCGAAGCGGGCCGTGTCCCATGCCGCTGCGAACACCAACGACGCCTTGGCCTTGCTTGCGGACCGCGTCAGCCGCCGCGAATGTGTCGAAGCCGCTCGGGGCCGTCGGCGCGGGATTCGGCATCTGGCAGAACGGGCGAAGGCCGCGAGCCTCGCGCACCGCGCATGCCTGATTGCCGCAGGTGCAGGCTTTCGTGACGCTCTGAACGGCGCTCACTTGCAGCTCCCGCCAGTGCAGTTCACCGGCTGGATCGTGACGTCGTGCGCAACCGTTCCATCGCGGCGATCGTGCAGAGCCTTAGCGCCGGAGATCGCAAGCGAGGTAACTACGAACCCTGTGACATAGGGGTGGCGCTCGGCGGCTTCTCTGAACGACGCGCAACCCGTAAGGGTCAGTAGCGCAATCAGCAGTCCGTTTTTCACCGTTCAACCCTCCGCCGATCCGTGCGTGGACCGTGAGGGAACTATAGGAATCACCTATTAGAAAAGCAATAGGCAAAACCGATTATTTTGGACGGAATGAGGCGCAGTCGAAAAAACCGCGGATTACTCGGGTTCTTTGAGGACCTCTGCGAGCTTGGCCAGTTTAGCTTTCTGGCGATCGTCAAGTTGGCTGAGAAGCAAGGCGAGGGTAGGGTTATCTGCGTCTGGGGGGCGCTTGGGGCCGCGTTCTGTGAAGAGCCACTCTACGCACACGCCTAAAGCGGTAGCCAGCCGTACGGCCGTATCCATGCCCGGATAGCCGTCCTTCCAATCATTCACGGTTGGCTGTTTGACCCCCGCCAGCATGGCGAGTCTTCCCTGCGTTGGTTTTTCTTTGGGGAAGCGCTCGGCCAGGGCTTCCATGGCCCGGTCGTAGAAAGATCGGAGCTGTTTCGCCATGCCGAAAGCATGAAGTAACCCCGAATCGATGTGACCTATTGCGCGAGAATAGGTAATTCCGATAGTATGGCTACCCATATGCAGGCACTTAAGTCTTATCGAGAACGAGCCGGCATTTCGCAGGCGGAGCTGGCTCGCCGTTGCGAGGTGAGCCAGCCGACGATTTGTGACATCGAGAATGGTAGACACATGCCGTCGGTGGAACTGCTTAAGAGAATTTCCAAGGTAACAAGGCTCTCGGCGGATAAGTTGCTCTCGAACTGAGCAAGGGTTGTTATTGATATGGCCGGAGTATCTGGGAAGCGAACGGGTCCGTGTGTCCATTTGAACAAAATCCTCCGCTCCTAGGCGGATATCTTCTACAGGCCCGTCCCGTGGCCCCGGCGGGGAGTCCTCGTCACCCCCCGCGGGTGCTCCCATGTTGCAGCGAGGTTAAGCCTCACTTCTCGCTAATGGAATACCTGCATGGCCCATTTTTTGAACAGGGGCGATCTATTTTCATCGGCGGAATAAGCGCTACTGCGCAGACTCCGCTGGATATCTCACGTTCGATACAACTGGACGCGCCAGAGATTGGATTAATCGCCCGCACTGAATTGAGCTGACAGGCAAACTTTCGCGCGGCCATGTGCCGCGCTTTTTTCAGCGCGATCGGACGACATAAGTCCGACGCGGATCGGGAAGGGTCGATGATGAGAACCGCATCCAGTGTGGTGGATTCGCACAGCTGTACGCCGCATGGCCCAGCCTCAGTAGTTGCCGCACAAAATCGGCTTGCATCTGCGGTCAGTACCTACACGACCATTCTCGAACTCGATCTCGCACGTCAGAACGTGCTCGAGGTGCTGCGCGTTGCGCCGGTCACCGATCACGCATCGCTGCAGATGATGTTGAGCGCATTGCGTTCACGGCGCGCTCAGATTGAGACCGCTGCACGCTGATGGCCGGGTACACACCGCTGTTTTCATCGCTGACCACAGGCACGCTGTGCGGCCGCTGGCCCGATATCGGCCTATGGCCAATCGTGCTTTCCATCAGCGATCGTCACGGCGTTGTCGATGTGACGCCTGCCTATCTCGCTGGCGTTACAGGACTGCCGCTTGAGGAAGTCGTTGCATGTATGCGGCGATTTTGTCAGCCCGATCCCTACAGCCGATCACCGAAGGACGCAGGAGCGCGCCTCGTATTGCTGGACGACCATCGAGATTGGGGCTGGAAGATCGTCAATCACGGTGTCTATCGCGAAAAGGCCAGGCTAATGGCCCGGGAGATAGAGCGGGTGGCGAGCGGGGAAAACAAAGCACGGATGAAGAATAGACAGACCCCCGAAGACCCCCGCTCACCCCCGAAGACCACCGCTTACCCACCCTCAGACTCAGACTCAGACTCAGACTCAGACTCAGACTCAGACAAAGATAAGACCCCACTACGTGGGGCCCCAGTTCGCAGCCAGCGAACTCGGACGGACGTCGATGACGTCTTCGAGCACTGGCGGCAGGAGCACGGACACGTGAGGGCCCAACTCGACGACAAGCGTCGAAGACGCATTGTCGAGGGGCTGAAGACCTTCACCGCCGAGCAACTGCGCAATGCCATCAGCGGCTATCAGCATTCGCCGCACCACATGGGAACCGATCCCCGCGGGAATGGCGTGCGGTACGACGACATCGAGCTGTTCCTGCGCGACACGAAGCACATCGAGGCAGGGCTGCGGCTCTTCACGCATCCACCTCGGCCGCCGCCGAAGGCCGAAACAGCGCACGACCGCATGCACCGAATGCTTAACGGCATCGATGAATCACGAGTAATCGAGCATGAGCCAGAACGAGAATTCCCTGCCATCACCCGCCGCTGAAGTGTGGCGACGCTTCACCGGCATGTTTGGCGCCGATGCCGTCGAGCGGAAATACGGCAAGTCGATCCCGCCCGAGTGGACCTCGATGCTTTCGAGGCTGAAGCAATTCGAGATCGATCGTGGTATCCGGCGCCTTCTGTACAGCGGAAAGCAGTACGTTCCGGCGCTCCCGGAGTTCGTGAAGCTCTGCCGCGCGATCGGGGATGACAACATCGATGAGGGCCGGCCGAAGTTGCCGGCGTTGGTTGCGCCGAGCGCCAGCATCGATCGGTGGGCGGTAGAAGCTAATACGCATTTCCTGGGCTACATCACGCGGCGACTCGCAGAAGATCCGCGCGCGTGGGGAATGGCGGGCTCAACAGAGCAGGCTGAATGCACGCGCATCGCCATGCGGTACAAAAACGCATGGGCTGAGGACATGCGCGAAGGGAAGGGTGTTACGCCGGAGGGAGAATTCATCGAGTACACGCCGGAGGAGCGGAAATCGTCGTGGGATGACCTCATCCGTCAAGCGGAAAGCGCGATCGCCTTGGCGCGCGCTGGGGCTGCGGCGTGAAACTCGAGTGGCGAGACAAGCGGACCGACGAACGCGGCTACCGCAGCGTCTGCAATCGCTACAGCGTCTGTAGCGTCACGCTCGACGGCGAAGAGTTCTGGCAGGCATGGAAGCTTGTTCCGGGCGGCGCATGGTTCGCCCCGTTGTCGCTCACGAATTCCGAGGCTGGGGCGCGCGCAGCCGCGGAATTAGATGCGGAAACGGCCGTTGTATGAGCGATCCCACTCCCATCCTGAACCTCGATCAGTACCACGCGCTCGTGCGGAAGCCGAAGCGGCAGAAGTACGGCAACAAGTGCACAACGGTTAACGGTCATCACTTCGCCTCGCGGGCCGAAGCCGAACGCTACAAGGTGCTTTTGTTGCTCGAGACTGCGCGCGTCATCAGCCACTTGAAACTGCAACCTCGGTTCCGGCTCGAGGTGAATGGCGTGCACCTGTGCGATTACGTCGGCGACTTCGAATACTACGAACTCGGCGCGCGAATCATCGAGGACGTCAAGGGCTATCGCACGCGGGACTTCCGGATCAAACAGCGGCTGATGCTTGCAATCCACGGGATCGAGTTGAGGCTCACATGAAACCGCGGAACAAAGCGTTGCACGCGGAAGTTGAGCGGATCGCGGCTCTGCAGATACAGATTCCTCGTTGCAAGACGACCGCAGCTAATTTCGATACGACGCCCGAGACCGTGCGGGTAATGCTGAGTCTGGCGCGAAAGAGACTGCGGAAGTTAACGAACGTGAAGATTCACGTGGAACAAAGTGATGCGAAGATGCGCAGATCGGAGGGTCCCGCATGAGCCGCATCAATTTGTCCGCACTGATTGCTCTGGGTCTTGCTCTCGTCGCGCTCGATGCGCTGGTAACGGTGGCAAGCGCAACCGACGTCAAGATCACATGTACCGCGCCGACGAAGAACACCGACGGCACAGACATTACCGCCGCGCAGGGCGCGCTGACGTTCAACCTGTACGGCGGTCTTCAAGGCCAGACCAAGCAGAAACTCGTTACTGGCGCCACCTCATGCAGCTTTACGCGCACCGCCGTCGCCTTCGGCACGCAGGAATATCAGGCGACCGCTGTGGCTCTCGGGGTCGAAAGCCCAGCGAGCAACACGGCATCGACAGTAGTGCCGCCGCCAACGCCTGGCCCTCCGACGAATACCGTCGTTGTGACGCTCGTTGCCTACGAGATGCGCGGATCAACGGCCACCAATGATCTGCGAATGGTGCGAGTGGGCCGAGTCTACGAGGGAACATCCTGTCTGCAGACGACGGTAGCGGTGGGCGGGAAGAAGTATCAGCAATTGCCCGATCGGGCCGTCGTGAATGACATGGCCCTTGAGCAATTGAGCAAGGCGCCGAAAGCGTCTCCGGTTTTATGGGGGTTCTGCGGCTAATGATCTCCCCCGTCCGATTCGCCACGTCCTGGCAGCGGTGCTTCTGCGAGACGTGCAAGGAAGAGACGAACCATCACAAGAACGTCTGCGTTCACTGCAATTCCACGTTCACCGGCAAGGCGAGCACTGCGCCCGCACAGTTCAACGGTCGCAAGGAAACTGGACGGCTGACTGAGGAGCAACGCTCGGAGGCCCGCCGCCTGTTCAGCGCCGGAGTCGCGCCGCGGCTCATCGCGAGCAAGCTCCAAGTGTCACCGGGAACGATCTACCGCCTGAACCCGATGACGAGGGGCTGAGATGCATGGCGCGCCCTTCGAAGTACAAGCCCGAATTCGCCAAACAGGCTGCGAAGCTCTGCAAGCTCGGGGCAACTGACCGAGAACTCGCGGACTTCTTCGGTGTGGCCGAATCCACACTGAACCTCTGGAAGCTCGAGCACCGCTCGTTTTCGGAGTCCCTAAAGATGGCCAAGGATGCGGCCGACAAGCGCGTCGAGCGTTCCCTCTATCAGCGCGCGACTGGTTACTCACACGAGGCGGTCAAGATCCTGATGACCAAGGAAGGGGACGTCTACCGCGAGCCATATGTCGAGCACTACCCGCCAGACACGGTTGCCTGCATCTTCTGGCTGAAGAATCGCAAGCCTGCGGAGTGGCGCGACAAGGCGGACGTCGAGCACAGCGGCAGCCTCACGGTGACGATTGCCGATCCCACGCGCCGTGCCGGAAATCCAACTTCCACATAACTGGAACACTCGCCCGTACCAGGATGCGCTCTGGAAGTACCTGGCGGGTGGCGGCAAGCGCGCTGCAGCCGTCTGGCATCGCCGATCAGGCAAGGACGATGTAGCCCTACACTGGACGGCGACGGCCGCCTTCGAACGCGTCGGTAACTACTGGCACATGCTTCCCGAGGCCAGCCAGGCGCGCAAAGCGATTTGGGACGCGGTCAATCCGCACACGGGCATCCGCCGCATCGATGAGGCGTTTCCGCCCGAGGTCCGCAAGCGCACGCGCGACCACGACATGCTCATCGAGTTTGCGAATGGCTCGACGTGGCAGGTGGTGGGCTCGGACAACTTCCGCGGCCTCATTGGCTCGACGCCGATTGGCATCGTGTATTCGGAGTGGCAGCGCGCGGACCCGGTGAGCTGGGACTACCTGCGGCCGATCCTTCGTGAGAATGGCGGGTGGGCGCTCTTCCTGTACACGGCCAAGGGCAAGAACCACGGCTATACGCTCTACAACACCGCGCTGAAACGCCAGCGCGATGACGGGTCATGGTTCGCGCAGATTCTGACCGTCAAGGACACTGGCAACGAAGCATTCGCCGAGGCCGAGCGCAAAGACGGCATGGTCGAGGACATGATCCAGCAGGAGTATTACTGCTCGTTCGACTCGGCCAACCCTGGCGCGTACTACGGGAAGCAGATGACCGCGGCGTGGAAGGAAGGGCGCATTGGTCGCGTCCCTGTCGAGCCCGGCATTCCCTTTGAGACGTGGTGGGATCTCGGCATGGATGACTCCATGTCGATTTGGTTCACACAGACCGTGGTGCGCGAGATTCGCTGCGTCCACTATTACGAGTGTTCAGGCGAGGGCCTCTCGCACTACGTGAACTACATCGATGACTGGGCCAAGCAGCGTGAGGTGCGCCCCGCGCGTCACGGTATGCCGCACGACATCGAGGTGCGCGAACTCGGAACCGGGAAGAGCCGCAAAGAGGTCGCAATGACCATGGGGCTGAAGCCGATCGCCGTCGCTCCCCAACTCGATCTGGAGTCGGGCATCGAGCAGACGCGCCGTATCCTGCCGCAATGCTGGTTCGACGAGACCGAGTGCGAGCGCGGCATCTCAGCGCTGACCGAGTACAGCAAGAAGTGGGACGAGAAGAACAAGGTCTTTGCGCCTCATCCCGATCACAATTGGGCGAGCCATGGGGCGGATGCGTTCCGGACGATGGCAGTGCTGCATCCGGGGCGCGCGGCGATCGTGAAGCCGGCACAGGACCGCTACTCGCGCGGAAAAGGGCGGGGCGGTTCGTGGATGAGCGGGTAGAATGGCGCCATGAACCTACAGCGCTATGAGGTCGGGCTTAACCAGGAGCAGGATGTGCTGATCAAGCTTGCTCAGGCGACTCAGCACATCATCCTATCGCCCGAGCAGGCGCTGGAACTGGCAGCGCAACTGACGAAGCACGCCAAGAAGTCGAAAAAGCTCGTCGGGCAGTCGACACCAAACTGAATTCTTGATGGCATGGGCTGCCGATGCAGCCCGCTTCGGCTTTCACTCCTCCGATCTCCGACTCTGCGCCCGTGCCATCGATGCCGGCTGCGCAGAGTGACCTCTATCCGAAGCTCGATGAGGAGACGGTGCGCACGCAGTTTCAAGCGCGCGCGTCCGCATCGCTCGCTCATTCTGATGACTGGCGCAAGGAAGCCAAGGACCTCTACGACTTCGTCTCAGGTCGCCAATGGGACACCGACGACGAAGCGAAGATGAAGGAACAGAACCGCCCGATGGTGACTTTCAACCTCGTGGCGAAGTTTCTGGACGCGGTTGCGGGCCTTCAGATCAACAACCGCCAGGAGATTCGGTGCTATCCGCGGCGTCCCGGCGCAGCCGAGATGAGCGAGATAGCGAACGGCGCGCTCAAGTGGTGCCGCGATCTCTGTGGTGCCGAATACGAAGAGACCGACGCCGGTCACGACTGCCTGCTGACCGGTATGGGCTGGGTCGAGGACTTCTACGATGACGCGAGTGATCCTGATGGACTGATCGCCCAAGAGCGCCGCGACTGTCTCGAAATGCTCTGGGACCCGCAGGCGCGCAAGAAGAACCTGACCGATCGTCGCTGGCAATCGCGTCTCAAGCGATTCACGCGCGACGAGTACGTCGAGATGTTCGACGAGGAGCCCACAAGTTCAGTCGCGATCATCATGGCTCCGGACGAACTAGAGGCTGCGCTCCAGGTCATCACGGACCCGCAGGACTATCAAGGCTCGACGACAGGCGCGCCGGAGACCACGGGCAAGTATCTCGTCGCCGATTACCAGTTCTGGTGCATGCACCCGGTCTGGGATGTGACCGCGATGCTGCCGAACGAGATGGGGCAGCTCCAGCCGCAGCAGCAGCGCTTCTCGGACGAGGAATTCCAAGGGCAGGTGAAGCCGATGCTCGAGGCGTCCGGCCTCCCGCATCAGGCGAATAAGCAGAAGGTGCGCGTCTATTATCGCTGCTGGATCACCGGAGCGGGAATCAAAGGCGGCATTCGCAAGCTGCCGTCATTCACATACCACGCGATCACCGGCAAGCGCGATCGGAACAAGAATCTCTGGTTCGGCCTCGGACGGAACCTGAAGGACCCGCAGCGCTGGGCCAATGCGTTCTTCAGCTCGATCATCTGGCAGCTCATGGTCAACCCCAAGGGCGGCGTGATGATGGAGGAGAACGCCGTAACCGATCAGGCGGAGTTTGAGGACTCATGGGCTGATCCGAGCAAAGTTTCGTGGGTAGCAGAGGGCGCGCTAGCAGCCGGCAAGGTGCAGCCGAAACCCGCGAGCGGTTATCCGCAAGGCATGGACCGCCTCATGGAGTTCGCGGTCAATGCGCTGCCGGGTGTCTCGGGTATCAATGCCGAACTACTCGGGCTCACCGATCGCCAGCAGCCGGGCGTTGTCGAGGCGCAGCGAAAGCAGGGCGCGCTCGCGATCGTCGCGTGGTACTTCGACGCACTGCGCCGGTACTACCAAGAAGCTGGCCGCGTGATGCTCGGCATGATCCGAGACTTCATGGCCGACGGGCGGCTTATTCGCGTGGTGGGTAAGGAGGGAGCGCAATACATCCCTCTCTTGAAAGACCCGCTCGCCGCGAAGTTCGATATCGTCGTCGACGAGGCGCCGACCAGCGTCAACATGCAGGAGCGCGTTTGGGCTGTGATTCAACAGCTCCTGCCGCTCGCGGTCCAAGCCGGCGTGCGCATCCCGCCCGAAGTGTGGGATTACGCGCCGATCCCGCCTGACCTTGCCAATGCGCTTAAGCAACAACTGCAGCAGACGCCGCAGCAGCAGCAGGAGGCGCAGATTGCAAAGAGCCTCATGGCACAGGCGCAACAGGCGAAGACTGCTAAGGATCAAGCGCAGGCCACCGAAGCGCAGGCAAGCGCGCAGCTTAAAGACGTTCAAGCGCAGGAGATCGCGGCGAAGGCGCCGACAGATATTGCGCTGGACAGTGTGGAAACGATCAGAAAAGCCGCGGAAGCGGGCGCAATTCAGGCCGGGAGTCATGCATGACGGAATCTGTACTCGCATCACTCGATGCACCATCCAACGAGGCCGACAGTGGACAATCTGAACCAACTCCAAGCGCTGACGCGGGAGGCGCTCGAGGCGCAACTCCGGCAGCCGCAAATGCAGGCGGCAATGCTGAAGTTCATACGCCTGCACCAGGGGCAGCAGGTGGAGATCAACATCGAGATCCGAATAACGCCGAAGGAAAGCTCGTCCCACTAGCGGCTCTGCACGAGTCGCGGGAGAAGATTCGCAACCTCACCTCGCAGATCGAGGAGCTGAAGAAGCAGCCGCAACTGTCCGAAGAGGACCGCGAGTTGCTGAAGGACTTGAAGGCACAGCGTACCGCTGCTCAGAAGCCGAAGCCTCCTGAGTTTATCGAGGACCCGAAGGGTTACATCGATGCGAAGGAGCAGGAAGTCCGGGACGCTCTGAAGGAACTGCGCGAAAGCGAAACGAAGCGCGCGGAGTCGGAGAAGCAGCAACAGCAGTTCCAGTCTCTGATTTCGACGATCGCAACTCACGAGCAGGCGTTCGTCTCGTCCAATCCGGACTACAACGACGCGCTCGCGCATGTGCGCACCGTACGGACGCAGCAACTCAAGATGATGTTTCCGGACGCGACCGATCAGCAGATTCAGCAGCAGATCGGCCGGGAAGAGATCGGCGGCGCGCAGCAGATTCTCGCGCGCGGGGGCAATCCAGCGGAGTTCGCATACAACTATGCGAAGACGCTGGGGTACGCGAAGAAGGTAGCGGCTCCGGCCAATGGCGGCATGGCTGCTGCTGCCGCGGCTCCAGAGCCTGAAGCGAAGCCCGACAAGGACGCGGTGCGCTCGCTCGGTGGTGGCGGAGGGGCACAGCAGGACGACGCGCCGGCTGATCCGATGCCCGAATTCACGATGGCGCTGAAAGAGCGGTTCAAGCCGAGGCGAAAGTGAGCCGGCTCAGCTCGGATCTATGGGCGAAGGAGATGATGAAGGCGACCATGCGGTCGCCCTATAGCCAGTGGCGTGAACGGATGCGCCAAGAATGGCTGGCGCTGCCTTGGTACACACGCGCATGGCGCAGAACCAAATCGCGCGCGCGGTCGGCGCGTCGCCGACTCGGCGAGATCATTGCAGGCGAGCGATTCGACGATTGAAAGTGAGGTGATTCTCGTGCGCAAGAAAGGCGGCAAAGGCAAGGGCGGCAAGAAGGGCTGCTGAGTGAGCCCTGTTCGAGCTTGGGAGGAACTGGACTGGGATGGTGATTTGCCGCAGGGCCAGTCTGCCGTGCGCGTCCGCGTGAGCGTCGAATACGTAGGCGCAATGGGCGGCGGTTGTCTGACATGGAAAACCAAGAAGGACCCACAGCTCGTCCTTGAGAAAATCCGCGCGCTCATCCTTGAGCACGGGACAAGTTCTGAGACTTGACAGGCCATCAGATTCTTGATTGCCTCGCTCTCACTCGCGGTGAACCTGCGTAAACGGTTCGAGGTCTCGGCCACCTACGGTCGTTAGCAATTCGGCGCCACGGCGTTCCGCGGCAAAGGTCCGGCACTCAAGCCGGGGTTTTGCCCTTCCAGGATTCGCACCGTGGCCACAACCGACTATCCCGTCAATTCGCCTCTAGCCGTAAAGCGCTGGTCTCCGGAACTCATGAAGGAGGCGCTGAAGAAGACCTTCGCGCTTCAATTCATGGGCAAGGACAGCAATTCGCTGATCCAGATCAAGACCGAGGTGAACAAGGAAGCGGGCGACCGCATCACCTTCGGTTTGCGTCAGCAGCTCACCGGCGCTGGCGTCGCGGGCGACAACGACCTCGAAGGCAACGAGGAGGCGTTGGTCACCTACTCGCAGAACGTCACGATCGATCAGCTTCGTCATGCCGTGCGCAGCGCCGGCAAGATGTCTGAGCAGCGCGTGCCGTTCAGCGTGCGCGACGAGGCTCGCGATGGTCTCTCGGACTGGTGGTCCGAGCGCATTGACCGCTGGTTCTTCAACCAGATCACTGGCAATACGGCGCAGGCCGATACGCGCTTCACCGGCATGCAGGCGACGACCGCGCCCGACTCGGGTCATGCGGTGTATCCCGGCGCCGAGACCGCCGAATCCTCGCTGTCGGCCACGACTTCGAATCGGTTCTCGCTCGCCCTCATCGACAAGGCGGTCGAGAAAGGCAAGCTCGCGGTGAACCGGCTGCGGCCCATCCGCACCGACGGCGGCGACTACCTCGTCGCGTTCCTGCATCCCTATCAGGTCACCTCGCTCCGTCAGTCGCTCTCCGGCTCGACGCAGTGGAGTGACATCCAGAAGGCAGCGATGCAGGGCGGCCAGATCAGCGACAACCCAATTTTCACGGGCGCTCTGGGCCTCTACAACGGCGTGATCCTGCACGAGAGCGTGCGTGTCCCGCTGGTCGTGGGCGCCACGGGCGGTACGCTCGATGTCGCGCGCGCGGTGCTGTGCGGCGCTCAAGCGGCGTGTATGGCCTTCGGGCGCGGCTCGGGTCAGAACACGTTCAACTGGGTTGAGGAACTCTTCGACTTCAAGAACCAGCTCGGTGTAGCGGCAGGCTGTATCGGCGGCCTCGTCAAAACGCGCTTCAACGGCTCCGACTTCGCGACTGTCACGATGTCGAGCTACGAGATCGCGAGCTAACCGTGGCGACGCTCACCCTTGGCAATGCGCAGGGCATGCAGGCACCCGCGGTGCATGCCGGGCTCAACACGCTCATCTGCCGGTTGTCGCTCTCGGTCACGTTGTCCGTGGGCGACATCCACATCATCGGCAAGCTTCCGCAGGGAGCAATCCCAACGGACGCGGTGTTCTACGGTGGCGCGGCGTTCATCGCCACCTCGACCGGCCAGGTGATGAAGATCGGCACGAGCGCATCGCCCGACATGTTCTTCGCGTCGGCGACTTTCTCGATCACGCCCGCATTCGGCGTGCAGCGCTGCGCGCGTCGCCTCGGATCATCGATGCAAGTCTCGATCTCCGATGACGTGCAGCCGCGCTACGAGAACGTGGTCTTCGTCGGCACCAGTTCCACTTTCACCGTGGGCCACTTTGGCGACCTCGTCATCGAGTACGTCATGCCCGGCTCCGAATTCGCAAGGCCCTGAACCATGGCAACTCGACAACTCGGCGCATACGGACTCGGTCAGCCTCCGGCGGTCCATGCCGGGACAAACGCGCTCGTTATCCGCATCTCGACTTCAACGACGGTGTCGCCCACCGACATTTGGAACATCGGCAAGTTGCCGGTGAATGCGATCCCGACCGACACGATTTTCTACGGCGGCACCGCGACGGGTCAGGCAACGTTCACCGCGAAGTTCGGCACGAGCGCAAGCCCGTCCGCCTTCTTCGCCTCCGCGACCTATTCGAACGCGGTGTATCGCGCGACGGCGAAGCGTCTCGGAACGAGCGCGCAGTGCTCGCTCTCGGACGACAAGATGCCGCGCTACGTCAACGTGCAGATGGTCGGCACCGCAGGCGCAACGCTCGGGTACATCGGCGACCTCATCATCTACTACGTGATGCCGTCGCAAGGCTTCTAATCCTCAACCTTACCTCTGGCCGGAGGGGAATGTGCATTCACTGGGTCTAGACCAGGTCGTACGCGAAGTTTCGGAGTGTCTCAAGGCAGATGACGTCAATCGAGCCCGGGAACTGCTGTTCCCGGCGCTCGATCAGAAGCCAGATGTTGGAGTGCTCTGGTTCTACGCGGGCATCATCGAGTCACTGTCGGGGCGACAAGCCGTCGCCTATCAACTCTTTCGCCACAGCAACGAACTCGAACCGCATCCTGCCAATTGGGCGAACCTCGGCGGCGTTCTGCGCTCAATGGGGCGCATCGAGGAGTGTCGCGCGCTTCTCCAGCGCGGTCTCGAGCGGATGGGGGATAACTCCGATCTGCTCGGCAACCTCTCCGGGTCCTACGTCAACGAAGGCGATCCGCTGCCGGGCATCGAGTACGGCGAGCGCGCGCTCGCGCTGGCGCCTGACCATGGCGGAGCGAAGTTCAATCTATCGCTCCTGTACCTCGAGAGCGGCCAGTTCGGAAAGGGATTCGACTTCTATGCGGAAGGCGCGCACCGCCATCGCATCGAGAAGCGCTACGACCCTGACCCGCCGCATCTGACGCCCGAGCTGCACGCGGAGAACCGGGGGAAGGGCAAGAAGCTCATCGTCTGGGCAGAGCAGGGCATCGGCGACGAACTCATGTTCTCGACGGTCCTCGCGGATGCGAAGAAGGATTACGAGATCATCTTCGAGTGTCACGCGCGCCTGGAATCGCTGTTCAAGACAGCGTCGTGGTACACGGCCCCTGGCTACCCGATCACGCTCTATCCGACGCGCAAGGTCTCGCACGATGAGACCGTGTCGGGCGCAGGAGCAGATTTCAAGACGGCGCTCGGGAACCTCGGGCGGTTCTATCGACGCACGGCCGAAGATTTCACCTGGAGCGGCCCGGTGTATCGCGCGCCCGAGCGCGAAGCAAAGGAGATGCGCTCATTCCTCGAGGCCATCGCGGACGGGCGCAAGATCATTGGCCTCGCTCTGCGCGGCGGGACCATGTCGACCGCGCGCACGTACCGTGTAATGCAGCCGGAGGCGCTCAAAGAGCTGTTCGATGACGAACGTTACCTGTTCGTGTCGCTCGACTACGAGGACATGACGGGGCTTGGCGAGTGGTTCACGCGGACCTATCGCACGTCGCGCTTCGAATTCAAGCCGCAGCGGTTCCTCTGGTACCCCTCGGTGTGTTGGGCGTGGGACTTCGAGCATCAAGCGGCACTCGTCGCCGCAACCGATGCAGTTGTGACCGTGTGCCAATCGATTGCGCACCTTTCTGCGGGGATGGGACATCCCACCTATGTGATGACGCCATCGCGGCCGGCGTGGCGCTACGGAATTCGCGGGGAATCCTGGTTCTGGTACCCGCACCCGGATGCGCGCCTCCTGAGACAAGTCGGCGATGACTGGCGACCGGCCTCGACAGCCCTCGTCGAATCTCTGGGGGCGCGCTTCTTCGACAGCAAGATCGAGAACCCGCTCTTCTCGCACGAGGCGCGGTTGCTCGAGGGGCTTTCCGGCTCCATGTGCGAACTCGGCTCGAAGCGGGCCGGCGTGTTCAAGCGCTGGTTCACGCAAGAGGGCTGGGTGCACGTCTCGATTGATCTGAATGGCGAGGGTGGCGCGCTGAAGCTCGATCTGCAGCAGCAAATAAACCCTGTTCTGATCGGCGGCCCTTTCGACGTGGTGACGAACTTCGGCACGACCGAGCACGTGGACGATCAGGCGGCAGTTTGGGACAACGTGCACGAACTCGTGAAGCTCGGCGGTCATCTGATCTCAACCACGCCGTTTCCTGGCGACTGGCCGAATCATGGCCGCTGGTATCCGCCCGTCGAGTGGTATCGCGAATTCGCGGCGTGCAATGGCTACGAGATTGAGCAGGAGTTCGTGCAGATCGATCGGCTGAAGCAGAAAACGACGTGTTTTCGCATGAAAAAGGTCGAGTCGCATCCCTTCACGATGCCGCGGACACCGATTTTCGAATCAGGCGGTGGGCGCACGGGCGCGTACCCGCACGATGTGGTCGATTTCGTCCGTCAGCAGATGAGGGCCGGCTAATGGGACACGCATATCAATCACCCCTGCGACGCCGTGACGTGCTCGCAGGGCTCTTGAAGCAGCTGAAGGCGAAGACGTTCGTCGAGGTGGGCTGCAAGGAAGGCCGCACGACGGGATTTCTCCTCAAAGAGTTCCCAGAACTGCGCGCCGTCGCGATCGATCCATGGGCCCCCGTGCCGAACACGGACGAGGACTACAAGGGCTGGGACTTCGAGGCGATCGAGCGCGAGTTTTGGCAGAACATCGGCGACGCCAAAGATCGCTGCTCGATGTGGCGCATGACGTCGCAGCGCGCCGCAGAGGGATTCGATATGCGGCCGCCCGTGGATATTGTTTTCGTCGACGCCGCACACGATCACGATAACGTCGTCGCCGACATCCGCGCGTGGTGGCCGATCGTCAGAAACGGCGGGTATCTCTGCGGCCACGACTACCAGCACAAATTCCCAGGCGTCATGCGCGCGGTGGCGGACTGCTTCCCGCTCCTGCGAGTCGCCGTCTGCCCCGATTCGGTCTGGGTCGTGCAGAAAGATGACTGCGTCGAACTGCGGGAGGCTGCATGACGTACTACGTCTATTGGCTCCGGGGCAAGGACTTCTGCGACATGGCTGCGCTCTCGATGAAGAGCGTCCGGCGTGTCGATCCCAAGGCGCGATTCATGGTGTTCACGGACGACGCACCGAACACACCGCGTATCGATGCGCGCGACGTCGCTTGGCATGAACTGCCGGGCGGGCGCCCTCCCATGGTGGCGAACCTCGACGCGCAGATCGCGGCTCTCCATTGCGCCCAACGCGGCGATCAGGTGCTGTTCCTCGATGCCGACATCGTCATGCGCAAGCCGTTTCCCTTCGCGCTTCTGCCTGACCTGTACGTGACGTTTCGAAACGAGGTCACCTACCTCGAGAATGGCGAGGTGAAGGAAGCTGACCCGGACATGGTGATGCTCCAGCCCTACAACTACGGGGTAGTGGGGTGCCATGTGCGGCCGCAGATCATCGAGGCGTTCTACTGGCTGCGCTCGCGCGTGCTCGGCATGAACGCCCGCAATCAAATGTGGTTCGGCAATCAACTTGCCCTCGCGGAACTCGTCGGAGTTGCTCCGAAGGAGGAGCAGGACAAGCTCGTGCGCATTCGCTGGTCGCCCCTGGATAGGGGCAGCGAGCTTTGCGTGCGCCAGCTCCCGTGCACCGTCTGGAACTACAGCCCGAACTCGAAGGATGAGGATGTGAGCGCGAAAGGCATCCTGCACCTGAAGGGCGAGCGCAAAGACCTCATGAAGCAGTACGCGGAGGCGGCGTGAAGGTCTTCATCGGTTACGACGATGCTGAGCCGCAGGCGTACGACCTTGCGGTAGCGAGCCTGCGCGGGCGCGCGAGCATCCCTGTCGATGTGACACCGCTCGATGCTCGGCGCCTTGCTGAACACGGGCTGTTGCGCCGAACGATCGACAAGCGCCAAGGGCCATCAGGACGGGGCGGGCACTACGATTTCGCCTCAAACGCCCCCGCGTCCACGGATTTTGCGATTTCCCGCTTTTTGGTGCCGATACTCGCTCAAAGCGGGTGGGCCCTGTTCTGTGATTGCGATGTCGTCGCGCTCGCCGACATCGCAGAACTCGAGCAGATCGCTGACCCCCGGTATGCCGTGATGTGCGTGCAACACCAGTATCAGCCGAGAGCCGGATTCAAGATGGACGGGCAGGCGCAGACGCGCTACCCGCGCAAGAACTGGTCCTCGGTGATGCTGTTCAACTGCGATCACCCGGCGAATCGTCGCCTCTCGCTTGTTGACGTGCAGGAGCGCCGCGGGTTCGACCTTCATCAGTTCTATTGGCTGAACGATGCGGAGATCGGCGCGCTCCCGGCTGAATGGAACTGGCTAGTAGGTGAGCAGGAGCGGCCAGCGACCCCAAAGATTGCGCATTTCACCCTTGGCGGCCCGTTTACTCCGGGCTGGCTAGGCGGCGCGTATGACTCACTTTGGCATGAGGAGCAGCAACGATGGCTAAGCCCAAAGAAGGACCACGATTCCGCTCGTTCGAGCACGAACTCGCGCGTCGCGGCGGCGTGAGCAATCCGAACGAGGTTGCTAAAACCATCGGACGGGCTAAGCGGGCCGAGACGCAAACGCATGAGACGCCGAATCGCAAACCGACTAAAATCTGAAGTCTCCACGCAGGCCGGTGCGGGGACTCACGAGGATGAGTCATGCCGACACTCGGCGCCGCCATTGCAGCCATCCGTGGAGACCTCAACCGCTCCACCGACTTCGACGCGCGTATTCAAGAAGCGATCGTCAACGCGATCCGCTTCTATCGCGCGCGCCGCTACGGCTTCAACGTCAAACGGTCGACGATAGAGTTAGCCGGCGAGTTCACGTCGCTCTCCACGGACTTCATGGAGATCGACTACGCGAAGCTCGAGGTGGGCGCGCGCCTTGAGCCTCTTGTGGAGCGCACCTACACCTGGCTCAACGAGCAGAAACGCGAAACGAGTTTTTCGTCGGAGCCCATTTGGTTCGCGGTGCAGGAGCGGCAGCTCCGGGTCTATCCGCCGCCGGATCGCAGCTACTCGACGCAGATTCACTATCTCTACGACCTCACGGGCATTTCGCTCTCAACGAGCGACACGACTACCTCGAACGCATGGCTCGATGAGGGGTACGAGGTGATTCGCCTCCACGCAATGGTGGAGGTGCTGGAGATGTACATCGATGGTCCCGAGGCACAAGCGAAGGCCGATCGCTTGCGACTTCGGGAGGTTGAGGCTGAGCGCGAGTTAAAGCGTCGAGCGAATCGCGAGCAGTCCTCGGGCAGCATTCGGGGAAAGATGTGATGAAGACTCTCATGCGCCGCTGCGCGGCGATCGTCCTTGGCCTCACGCTCGGCCTGACTGCGTGGGCGGGACTCGAAACCGTCACGCACATTCAGGACCTCAATTCGTCCTGGCCGCTTGGCTCCGATCTCGCGAGCACAAGCGACGATCACATCCGCAACATCAAGAGCGCGCTGAAGACGGACTTCCCGAATTTCAACGGGACATACACGAGCGCATCGTTGCCCGTCTTCGCGATCCCAAGCGACACGAATACTGGGATGTACTCGGTCGCCGCCGACGATCTGGGTTTTACGACTGGCGGCACGCTTCGCTTCGACATATCCACGAGCGCATTCATCGCAACGTTGCCCTGGCGTGGCCAGGACGGAACGGTGGGTGCTCCGGCGATTAGCTTCAGTGGTGACACAGACACTGGTTTCTATCATGTCGCCGCGAATCAACCGGGAATATCTGCAGGAGGATCACGAGTTTGGTCGTGGAGTACGGCTCAAGCGTTTGCGCTAGATGGAACCGCCGCCCTTCCAAGCGTCTCATTCGACTCTGATCCAGACACTGGAATTTATCGCCGTGCAGCAAACGCTATTTCGTTTGCAGCCGGTGGTTCTCTCATTGCCGATGTTGGTACTTCGGGAATCGACCTACAGGCGGGAACGCTTGGCATACCAGATGGGTCCGCTGGTACTCCCGCCGTCCATTTTGTGAATGACCCCGACACCGGCTTCTATCGCGATACGAACAATCAGATCGGAATCGCACTCGCCGGCGCAACGGCGGGGCAGATCGCGCAGGGAACTTTCACGATCACCGGAACCGGGTTCACTGCCGGCGTCACTGGCACGGCCATTTATTCCCGCGTCGGCAATATCGTCACGCTGTATGTGCCTCAGCTCACCGGTACTAGCAACGCCGCCACATTCACTGCGACGGGGGCCCCCGCAATCATCCAACCGACCCGCGCGCAACAGTTCTCGGTGAGCGATGCGGTCGACAATGGAGCGACGCAATCCGGAACGGCCAACGTACGCGTCGAGACCAGCGGCACGCTTACTTATCTCAAAATCGAAAACGCCAGCGGCTGGACTAGTAGCGGCACAAAGGCTAGTGGGCCAGCCACTGGCCAGACGTTCACATATTTGATGCAGTAATGCGCGCCTCAATCGACGACATCACGAAGGGATTCGCGCCCGATCCGGTAGACCTCCAACTGCCGGATGGCTTCTTTTCGGATTCTCGCAACTTCCGCTACCGAGACGCGGCCGTTGAGAAGTGCAAGGGACAATCGGCGGTCTTCGGCTCGCTCTCTGTAACGCCGATGTGGGCCGCATCCATCGGTGACGGCATTACCTCTTATTGGCTGTACGGCAACGAAGCGGTGCTCTATGCCACCGACGGCACGACGCACGCGAATGTCTCTTCGGCGAGCTACAACGCGGGGCCTGACCTCGGTTACACCGGGGGCCAGTTCCACGGTTACCAGATCGTCAACGACGCAGTGCTGCCGCCTGCAAGCTGGCAACCCTCTCTCTCGAATACCGTGCAGCAGCTTGCAAACTGGCCGGCATCGACCTTCTGCAAGGTGATCCGTCCATTCCGCGATCAGCTCATTGCGTTACGCCTGACGGAAAGTGGAACCTACAACCCGCGCGTCTTGCGTTGGTCCGACATCGCAGGCGTCGGCGCGCTGCCGGGCTCGTGGGACTACACGGACCCCACAAACTTTGCGGGTCGCACCGAACTCGGCGAGACGGAAGACTATCTCGTCGATTGCTTACCGATGCGCGATGTGAACATCGTCTATAAGCAGTTTTCGACCTACTTGATGCAGCCAATCCAGACGAACGATTCGTTTGCGTTCCGGCAGCTCTTCAGTCAAGCGGGACTGCTCGCCGAGAATTGCGCGCGTGCGTTCGGTGCTCAGCACTTTGTAATCACGAGCGACGACATCATCTTGCACGACGGCGCAAACGTTCAGTCGATCGCCGACAAGCGCGTGAAACGGTGGTTCTTTTCGACGCTCAACGCCTCGCGCTATCAGCGCACATGGGTCGCGCCGGACTTCAAGAATCAAACGATGTGGATCGGCTTCTGCGAGACCGGCCACGATTTTCCGAACCTTGCGCTGTGCTGGGACTGGGCCAATAACGCATGGTTCGTGCGCGAACTCGGGGCGGACATGGCGCATGCAGCGCCGGGCATCGTCATCGGTTCCGAGTTGACGTTCGACGGTCAGACAGGCTCGTTCGACTCGCTCACGACAACGTTCGACGAATCGACCTTCACGCCGTTTAACAATCGGCTCGTGCTCTTTGCGGGCACGGCGAAGGCGGCGTATCAGGCCGAGAGCGGCGAGACGTTCAACGGCACGACGATGACGTGCTACGCGACGCGCTCGAACATCGGGCTCACGCGCGACCTCAACAGCATCAAACGCATTCAACGCGTGTACCCCAAGGTGCTCGGCACGGCAGGGGATACCGTCGCGATCTATGTCGGAAGCAAGTCAAGCCCCGACGGAACAACCACGTTCAGCGGTCCTTTCAACTATACGATCGGCACCGATTACAAGATCGACTGCCGCGTGTCGGGACGATGGATCACGCTGAAGATGCAGTACGCCGGAGCGAACACAGTGAAGCTCGCGGGCTATGACCTAGAGTTCGTGCACGACGGCTATCGATGAGCTACACGCCATCGCCGCCGCCGTTCGATATAAAGCAAGTACCCGAGTACCTGCAGAGAGAGCTTCGTCGCCTCAGCGAGGACCTTGCAGACCAGGCCGACAGCGTCTTCTATCGCACGTTGCCCGTAACATCGCTGTCCCTGTCCGTGTCGAATGGGTCCTCGGCCAACTGGAAAGTGGACGGCAACCTCCTGCTCGTGTCGACCTCGGTCACGCAGACGTTTACCGGCTTGCAGCGCGGCGTGCTCTCGCCGATGCGAGAACTCGTGTTCATCAACGTAGGTACCGGAGTGGCGGCTCTCAAGAGCGAGGCGGCCGAGTCGAGCGCGAGTAACCGGTTCGCGCTCGTGACCGACTATCAGCTTTCTAAGAACGCCGCGGCCATTTTATGGCGCGATCCATATGCATCGCGTTGGCGGGGGATATCGAAGACATGATTCGTGAGATACCGCTACCCCTTCTGCCGCGCCTCTGGAGCAGTTTGGGACCGCACCTCGAACGGGCACTGAGGCGCCATCCCTTCCTCGATCTGGAGGGTCTGCAGTGGCTCGCATTCAACGGGCGGGCCTACATCATCGCGGTGCTCGATGGCGATCGAATCGCAGGAGTCATCGCGCTCGACATCCAGCAGTACCCCAAGAAGCGCATCGGGAATGTCCTCGCTCTTGGTGGTGAGATCGGCTCACTCGAGCGTTTCTCCGATGAGGTCGAGTCGTTTCTCCTTCAGTGGTGTCGAGAAAACTCTCTTGATAGCCTCGGGATGCTCGGTCGGCCGGGATGGAGCAAATACCTCGCGCGTCGTGGGTGGCATGTGCAACCCATTATCTGCGCGTGGAAGGACGTGTTATGTACATCCCGCAAGTTCCAGCCGATGGCTATTCTGCCCTCCCAAACGGAAGCGGTGGTGCAGTAGTCCCGAATTTCACGCCGCAGATTCCTGCGCTCAATCAGCCGCCTGTGCAGATGCCTCAACTGCAGGCGTCGCAGATCCCGGCTTTTCTTCCGAATCCGGTCAACTACTCCGCATTCAACCCGCGGGGAATGCCGTTTATCCGTAATCGGACGCTTGGCAATGTGCTCTCGCCGCTCATGCAGCCGAACTACGGCATGCCATGGTTCGATCAGAACGGGCAAATGGGGCAACCGGCGCCCATGCCGATCATGAACGGCGGTGGTGGCCTCGGCTTCCCTGGCGGTCAGTGGGGCTTGCAGCCGATTAGCGGGGGGACTGGCTGATGTCAGGCGGCGGCGGGACAACGGTCCAGAAGAGCGATCCGTGGAGTGGGGCGCAGCCCTATCTTCAGGACGTGATGGGGCAGGCACAGCAGCTTTATAGGGGCGGCGGCCCTTCCTACTATCCCGGCCAAACGTTCGTGGGTCCTACCGCAGGCCAGATCGGCGGCTGGGACACGCAGTTGAACTACGCCGATCAAGTGTTTGGCGGCCAAAATGCGCCGAAGTTCGGACAGGCGACCGATGCGCTCGCGTCCAATCTCGCTGGCAATACCTCGCTCGGCTCGATGGCGAACACGCTCTCACCGATCTCGAGCGGCGCGCTCTCGCAAAGCTTCTCGAATCCCTTTGGCACGGCTGGCGGCCTCGATGCGCGCAGTGCTATTTCGGGCGCGCTCTCTGGGACACCGGACTACTCGGCCGTTCAGGGCGCCGTAGGGGCGGCGAATCAGCAGCAGTTCAACCAGCTCTATAACGATGTCATCCCGCAGCTGAATCAGCGGGCATCGTTCCTGGGGAATCCCTCGGGCTCGATCAAGACGCTCAACAGCACGCTCACGAATCTGACGAACAATCAGAATCTGAACGCGCAGCAGGCGTATCTCGGCGAGTTCAACCGGGCGAAGTCGGCGCAGGAGAATGCGGCGCAATTGGTCTCCCAAGGCGGCCTCTCTTCACAGCAGAATGCGCTGGGCCTCGGTGGGCTGGCCAGCAATCTCGCTTCCGGCGCAGCAGATGCGCAATTGCGCGGCGTCTCAATGTTCCCTGGCCTCGTGCAAGCCGGATCAATTCCCGGACAGCTCGCAAGCCAAGTGGGCGACTGGGGCGCGAACTTCCAGAATCAGGCGCTGCAAGATCAGATCAATCGCTATAACTACTACCAGAACCTGCCGCAGCAGAATCTGCAGAACTATGCTGGGACGGTGAATGGCTTTGGCGGCCTCGGTGGAACCCAATCGAGTGGCTACAACCCAAGCGGGGGGCAGAAGGCGGCGGGCGCCGCGGGCGGCGCTCTTGCCGGGGCGCAGATGGGCAGTATGTTCGGCCCGTGGGGCACGGCAATCGGCGGCGTGCTTGGCGGCGCCTATGGGTATTTCTCGGATCGGCGCCTGAAGACCGACATCGCGCGTGTCGGCGAACTCGAGAGCGGTCTGGCCGTGTATCGCTATCGGTTCAAAGGCGACTCGCGCTTCCAGATCGGTGTCATGGCGGACGAGGTAGCGGAGAAATTCCCGCACGCGGTCACGCGTGACATCTCGGGCTTCGATCGCGTGCACTATGGAGCGATCCGCTAATGGCGTTCCCGCAGTTCCTGCAAAATGGTCTCGGGACGTTCGGGCAGCAGCTTTTCCCGATCGATCCTGGCATGTCCGTTCCAGGTGGCGCCAACACGTCACCAGCAGGCACTGCGCCGCCGCTCGTTGATCCGGCCGCGGCGCAGGCCATTCAGCGCCAGGCGATGCTGCAATTCAGTCTCGGCCTCATGGCCGCCCGCGATGATCGGCAGGGCCTCGGGCACGGCCTTCAGTCTGCGTTTCAAAGCGCGCAGGGCGGTGCACAGCAGGCGATGGATACGGCTTTCAAGCACACGCTGCTGAAGCGCCAAGCCGATTACGAGCAGCAGGATCGCGATCGTCAGGCAAAGACTCAGGAGCGTCAGGATCGGCAGAGCGCGGCCGTCACCGCGCAACGGGTCGTTGCCGGCATGCAGAGCCCGGCGTATGCACAGAATCCAGGCGCGTACCTCTCAGCCGTGCAGAACGATCCCGCTTTCCGGGACATGCTGCGCGCGTCTGGCGTTTCGCTTCCCCAGCCGCAGCAAGTCGCACAGAACGGCGCCATCACGCAGCAGCCTGTTACGCCCGAGCAGTACCAGCAATTTGCGCAGCAGCTTGGTCAGTTCGGCCAACTCGATGCAGCTCCGACCACCGCGCGCGACCTCAATCTCAAGGCGGTGATGGGGCCGAACGGCAAGCCGATCCTCGTTCCGGAAACGCAGGCGATCGGGGCGACGCCGTACGAGAAGCCGACGGAAGCGCCCGCGGAGATACAGGGGTACAACTTCGCGCGCTCTCAGGGTTACAAGGGCACGTTCGAGGATTGGAAGAAAGCGAGCGGAGCGAAGGCGGGCTCAGGGTTTGACGATCCCAAGGTGCAGGACCTGCAGGCTGCCATCAGCGCGGCGGGATTCTCGCTGCCGGCTGGGTTCCGTTCAAAAGAGCAGCAGCTCTCGCTGATGAAGGGCCTTCTGCGCAAATACGACGGGCTCGCGCCTGACGATATCGCTCACCTGCTCTCTTCGAACGCCATCGACTACAAGTCGGTCACGAAGGCTACGCAGACCGCGGCTTCGATCGTCGGGAAAGTCGAGGTGGCCAACAACGAGTTGCAGGCGTTCGTGCCCATCGCGCGCGATGCTTCAGCCCTCGTCGACCGCGGAAGCTTTGTGCCGTGGAACAAGCTCAAACAGATGGGCGAGTCGAATATCTCCGATCCGGATCTGAAGCGTCTTTACGTCGCCACGCAGAGCATCCTGAACGCCTACGACATGCTCGCGGCGCGTGGTGGGACGGACCAAGCGAAGCGCGAACACAACCGCGCGATTCTATCCACCGCCGACAGTCCGGAAGCTTTCAACGCCGCGCTCGACATGATCGTTACAGAGGGTCAAGCGGCGGGGCAGGCCGCGCGGGCGTCGACGAAAGCGAGCGCCTATGAGAATCATCCGGCGCCAGTAACGGATGATGCCGCGCTCCTGAAAAAGTGGGGCGGCTAATGCCTCAGATCGAAAGCGCTGATGAGGCTCGCTCGGTTGCCCGGCTGATTCAGTCTGGGCAGATCAGTGGGCCCGCGCGCGACACAGCCATGCAGGCATTGCGCGACTTTGACGCCGCGCATACCGCGGCACTGAATCCTCCGCAAGCCGCGCTCTCCCAGCAATCGCCATCTTTCGCGCGTCAGATCGCCATGGCGCCCGTCGGCGGCGCCGAAATGCTGCTGAAACTCGGCTCTGGAGCACTCGCGTCCATACCTGCGGGCGTTGCGTATGGAGGCGCGGCCATCGGCAAAGCGCTCGGCGCCGACGTCAATCCTGCGTCCGTGCAGAACCAAGTGCAGAACTACCTCACCTACCAGCCGGTGAGCGACAGCGCCAAGGCTGGCGGCCAGGCTGCGGCTGATCTCGCGCGCCCTGTCCTTGCGCCAGTCGTAAATGCTGCAGATCGCGCGGCGACGGCTGTCGGGCGGGCGAGTCCCGTCGCTGAGACCTATATGCGCGAGGCGCCTGCGGCCTTTCAGGCTGCTATGGGGGTAGTCCCTGCGGCTCAACTCGCAAGGCCCGCCGCCGAAGCGGGGCAGGCAGCATTTGCCGCCGCGCGCAACCTGCCAGCAAAGCTCCGCGAGATGCGCGCGCCGCCGCCTACTGCAGAGGAAGTGCTCGCGCGGATGAGCGCGCAGTCACAGGGGAACATGGGCGCAGCCGCGGCTGCGCCGAGTCTCACGAATGTGAGCCCTGAACTCCGTCAGGCCATCTCGCAGACAGCGCAGCGCACGGGAGGCGCGATCAATCCCGAGGTGCTCGCGCGCCACGTCGAGGCGGATACGCTGCCAGTTCCCGTGCGGCTCACCGAAGGGTGGGCGACGCAAGACCCGGAGATCATCTCCCATGAGATGAACATGCGCGGCTCGAGCAAAACGATGGTCGAGCACATGAATGATACAAACAAGCGGCTCGGTCAGAATGTGCAAGCGATCCGGGATGAGGTCGGGCCGGACGTATTTTCGACCAATCCAACCGAGCACGGTGACACGCTGATCGCTGCGTATCGAGCGAAGAACGACGCGGCGCAGCGCGCCATCTCGGAGCAATACGACAGGCTGCGCAATGCTGCAGGCGGAAGCTTCCCCGTCGACGCGAAAGCCCTCCTTTCGAATGCCTCTGCTGAACTGCACCGAGGTCTACTTTTTGACCATGCGCCGAAGGCGATCATGTCCACGCTCCAGCGCCTTGCAGACAGCGGCTCGATGACATTCGAGAATTTCGAGTCATTACGTACGAACCTCGCGCGCATACAACGATCGATCGCAGCCGATGGGAATGAGAAAGCAGCCGCAGGCGTCATCCGTGACGCGATGGAGCAACTGCCACTCGGGCCGGCAGCCGCGCAACTGAAGCCTTACGCAGACGCCGCGCGCGCCGCGGCGCGAACTCAATTCCAGGCGCTTGAGGCAGATCCGGCGTACAAGGCGGCCGTGACTGAATCGGTTCCGCCCGATCGTTTCGTTCAGCGATTCGTCATCAATGCGCCGCGTGACGATGTTGCGCTCATGAGGCAGAACCTCGGGACAGATGAGCGCGCTGTGCAGACGATGGGAGTGGCCGCGCTCGATCATCTGCGAGACGCAGCGCGCCTCAATCCAAACTACGAGGGTAACTTCGCGGCGGCAGGTTTCAATAAGGGACTACAGTCGCTGTCTCCGAAACTTCAATCATTGCTGCCACCTCAGAACATTGAGCAACTCGATAAGCTCGGAAACGTGGCCCGCTATACGACCGCGCAACCAAAAGGGTCGTTCGTCAACAACAGCAACACCGCAGTCGCACAGGCCGCGGACTACGGTGCGAGGCTTGCGGAGCATGCGGTAAATGCCAAGGCGGGAGGACTTCCTGTCGGGACTCTGGGTCGCAAAGCCATCCAGGCTATGACGCGCAATCGCGCAGCCCGTGAGGCAATTGCGCCGGGCGCTGGTCTTGGCAGGCTACAGACGGCGAGCCCGCAGGTTCAGGCAATGCTCGACGCGGCACGCCGCAGGGCGGCTCAATGAACCTTGATCGCGTCTCCGACACACTTCACGGAAGCCCAACAGTTGTTGCGCCAATCCGTGTCGGAGTTCGTTTGGCAGAAGGTATTCATCACGGCAGTGGCGCCGCGCTTTGTCGCTTCGATTCGCAGACCCTGCATCGCTTCATCTTCCGAGATCTTCGGCGCCTGAAACTTGTTTCGGTTGCACGACAAGCCGCTGACTACACCAAGCGAGTCGTACTCGCCAGACGGGGGTTTCTCAAGAATCTGCACATGCAGAACGGCCTCACGCTGCTGCGGAGTCAATGTCTCGATTCGCTGATTCGACATGCAGCCAGCAAGGAAGAACGCGAGGCAAAGCGTGTATCTCATACGTCCCTACATGCACGCGCGTTTGTCTTTGCAGCAGATGCGGGGCACATTGTCAGGGCACGGAACCCACGGAATGGCTCCGTCGTGCTTCGCCTCTGCGGCGGCTCTCTCTGGAATCTGAACGCGTTTTTCTTGCTCGCACGCCACAAGGAGCAGCGCGAGCCCTATTGTTATGTAACGCACGGTTTCCCTCCTGCATTTGACTATACGCCGGAGGGTATCTGAATGCGAACGGCCATCCGTATCGCATGCATCTCACTTCCGACGTGGGCACTGCGTCTGGTCATCTTCATCCCGTTGGCAGTAATTGGCCTACCACTCGTTTATGCGCTGGCTCACGCCGGCTGGTGTGAGGCGCGTCACTCACCGCGCTTCAACCGCATGGTGTTGCAGTGGCGGACGCCGTGGCTGTTCTGGCTTTGGAACAATTCCGAGGACGGCGTCGATGGCTTGCGCGGAGGGGACCCCGCTCAGGATCGGTGGGCGAAAGAGACCGCCGGATATAGCACTCAGAAACGCATATGGATCTGGGCTGCCCGTCGCAATCCCGTCGACAACTTGCGATTCGTGCCGATCTTGAACCCGAAGATCAATCCAAAGCGCGTTCGATTCATTGGTCTCGATCATGAACCCGCCAAGGGAGACGGCGGCTACTACTACGCATGGATGGGCGCGTACTCGTGCTTCAGATACGAGACGCGGCGATGGCGTTTCTGGTTGGGGTGGAAGCTGAAGCCAGAAGATATTCGCGGGCTGCTGCCGGGTGATCCGCGCGCAATCAGGTGCGATTTTGCCTGCCAACTGAAAAAGATCGTCGCATGACCCGAGGATACAGTGAGCGAACACGATGAGATACCGGATGCGACTGGCGCATTCTCAACTCTCGCGCTTGGATTCCAACTCAGCAAGCGCCAGCAGGCGCTCGTTATCCGCATTCTATGGGTGCTACTCGTGAGCATCCATATCGCATGGGCCTGTGGCTGGCTCACCGCTATCGGTCTCGCCGGATTTGCGAAGGCCGAAGAGGTCAACAACATCCGACAGACCATCGAAGCCTCGGCACGCGTAACGCTCGGCCGCGAGATCCGAGAGCAGGCGCTCATCCGGTGTCGGGCGACAGACCCCGCCATCCGCGACTCGCTCACACGGTATATCGACGCGCTTCAGGGTGAATACGAGCGGATCGCGAATCAGCGATATCCAGAGCCACCGTGCAGCCAGTGACGCACGACTTGGCGCATCAGCTTGTCTCCGAAGAGGAGGGAAGGATTGCGCACGTCTACAAGGACAGCGAAGGATTCTGGACGATCGGAGTTGGCTGCCTAGTCGATGCGCGCAAAGGCGGAGGGCTCTGCGATGAGGCGATCGATGTTCAACTCGAGCACGATATGGCGCTTGCGCGACGGCGCGCGGCGGCGCTTGTCGGCTTCGATTCGTGCAATGACGTTCGGCAGGCCGTGCTCGTGAGCATGTGCTTCCAACTCGGCGACCTGGCAGGCTGGCCGTACTTTAGAAGCGCGCTGGAACGCGGAGAATACGCCGCGGCCGCCGCACATGGACTTGATAGTCTCTGGGCCAAGCAAACACCAATTCGAGCACAGCGACAGATGAATATGCTGAGCACGGGAATATGGCAATGAACTTCGGCCAGAAAGCGCTTCAGGTTCTGAAGACAGTCGCCCCTACGCTTGCAACCGCGGTCGGCGGACCATTCGGAACTCTGGCCGCAACAGCAATCAGTGCGGCGCTTGGGACGCCGTCCGACGACGTAAAGGCCGCAGAGAATGCGCTGCTCGCAGCTAACCCGGACACGTTGCTGGCCCTCAAGAAAGCAGAGCAAGACTTCACGGTCCGTATGCGCGAGCTTGGAATCTCCGAGGAGCAACTCGTATTTCAGGACATCGCCAACGCTCGAGCGCGCGAGATCGCTGTGCGCGACTCCACGCCGCGGAATCTCGCTTACCTCGTCATAGGCTTCACTGGAGCATGCATCGCGGCAACCCTTGCCGGCTACACGAAAGTAGATTCAGCTCTCGCCGGAACACTGATCGGATACCTAGTCGCCGAGAGCAGGTCGGCGCTGTCGTACTACTTCGGAAGCTCCAAGGGCTCGAAGGAGAAGGACGACACGCTTGCAGAGATCGCGAAGAGCTGACGAGCCGCCCGCCCCCAAAAGACTCTCATGACCGAGAGCAGGCCCGATGGATAGGCAGGCGGCTCGATTCAGCGACGGAACTCTGCTCCTGATGGGACAGCGACGTTGCCGTCCGAATCCTCTTGCAGTTCCCGCTTGATCCGCTCGTAAATTTCTTCGCGGTGAATCGGTATGACCTTGGGAGCGTTAAAGGCCATTCTGACCTGATTCCCTTGGACTCCCAATACCGTCATGGTTACTTCGTTCCCGATCATCACTGTCTCGCCTGTGCGGCGCGTAAGAATGAGCATTCCGGCGCTCTCCAGTTCCTATCTGGGGTAAAGGCATCCCCCAGTAATGTCGTCAGGGCTTCAATTACGATACTCCAAACCAGATGTAGCCTACACCTGATTTCTGCGTGACCTACGTCACTTGAGAGCATTGATGCTCCGCGAGGGAGCATCGATTGCCGTTCAAAACGAAGGCCGATATGGCCTGGAGTACCGCTATACGCGCCTGCCGGCAGCAGGCTGGGCTGACTCAGGCCCAGGCGGCGAAGCTTCTCCGGCTGACGCAGCAAGAACTCTCGAAGCTTGAGACCGGGGGTCTAATAATCAAAGCTCGCGACATCCCGAGGGTGGCGAAGGCGTACAAGATGTCGATACGCGCCGTGTGCGATGTGTTCATTGCGCTTTACGAGACCTGAGCTTTTCCGCTATGAGCGCATCTGGGCATCGTGGAACCTCTTATGGAGGTCCCACCATCGCAGGCAATCCGGATGTGGAGGATTCCCGCGCAAGGCGTCGCACAGCCACTGCTCGATGTCACGACGCGGCGTAAGATCGTACCAACTCTTGTCGTCCTGACTGCGCCAGCGCGCGATTTCATCCGGAGTCGCTGGCGGATCGTAGCAAGGCATCACCGAC
>Ga0207646_10001064_pt1 | contig 34921 bp, 37 predicted proteins | sample KBSK5502metaG_FD_184343 | JGI IMG/M metagenome (GOLD analysis project Ga0207646, IMG submission 184343) | Corn, switchgrass and miscanthus rhizosphere microbial communities from Kellogg Biological Station, Michigan, USA - KBS K5-50-2 metaG... | ecosystem: Host-associated > Plants > Roots >... | reverse complement strand
TTGCATAGCCGTACGGATTTTGAAGACCCGCTGGGCCACCGGGCCCGGCCGCTCCGCCGCGAGCGTACCGAGCTACTTGTCGCCGTCGAGGTAGTGCGAGTCCCAGCCGGCGGGTTTGTATCCCGTGCCTGGCGGGCCCGCACCGACCGAGAGGACGAGCGTCCCCGGATCCTGGGCCGTCGCCGCCCGCGTCGCGGAGGCGTCGATCCAGAGGCACGTGCCGACCGGCGCGTCGACCTCCTCGCCGGCGATCGTGAACGTCGCGGCACCGTCGAGGGTGTAGTAGAGCTCCGGCTCGCCGTCTTCGCCATGGTCGTGCTCGGGGATGAGCGTTCCGTCGTCGCGTCCCCGCCAGATGTTGATCCCGAAGGTCTCGATCCCGAAGTGGTGGCGGACGGGGATCCAGTACGGCCACTGCGTCGAGGCGATCTCGTCGATGTGCGCTTTCTCGTAGGCTGCCATGGACCGACCCTAATCCTCGCCGAGCCGTCTGAACAAGGTCTCGGGCGGCAGGTCGGCGAGCGAGTCGAGGACGACGTCGGCGCCGGCCTCTTCGAGTCCTAGCTCCCGGGTGACCTCGTTCGGAACGGCGACGCAGAAGACGCCGGCTGCCTTTGCGGCCAGGACGCCGTTCGGAGAGTCCTCGAACGCGACCGCCTCGTCCGCGGTCACCTCGAGCCGGTCGAGCGCCTCGAGATAGAGCACCGGCGCCGGCTTGGCGCGTGCCGGGTCGCGGTCGGCGGTGCAGATGGCGTCCCAGCCGGTCGCCTCCTCGAGCCGCTCGAGGTGCATGTCGACCCAGCGGCGGGTCGAGCTGGAGACGATCGCGCGCTTCAGCGCGTGCTGCCGGGCCGCCGCGAGGTACTCCGTAATACCGGGGCGTAGCTCCTCGGCCTCGATCAGCGCGATCTCGTGCGCGTACCGCTTCTCGTTCAGCGCCTCGCGCTCGAGCGGCTCGCCGACGAGCTCCTCGAGATGCGTCATCGGATCCCACGGCGCGTGGGTAGTGCCGACGAGCGTCGCCCACAGGTCGGCGGGCAGCTCATGGCCGTGCTCGCGGTAGAGGAGCTCCCAGCCCGCGCGTGAGGCGAGCTCGGTGTCGAGGATCAGGCCGTCGAAGTCGAAGAGGAAGGCGCGGACTCGCATCCCGGTGCAGAGTACGGACGTGGCGATCCTGGGCGTCGACGTCGGCGGCACGTTCACCGACGCGGTGCTCGTCGAGGAGGGGCGCATTCGGACGGCCAAGGTGCCGACCGCGGTGCAGCAGGAGGAATCGGTGTTCACCGCGGCGCGCGCGGTGGGCGCAGGCGCCGGGCTGACGCGCTTCGCGCATGGAACGACCGTCGCCACCAACGCGCTCCTAGAGCGGCGTGGCGCACGCGTCGCGTACGTCGGTAACGCCGGTTTCGAGCATCTCCTACATCTGCGGCGCCAGACGCGCGCCCATCTCTACCGGCTCTGCGCCGAGCACCCCGAACCGCTCGTGCCGCTCGAGCGTTGTCACGGCGTCCGCGGCCGAATCGGCCCCGAGGGCGAGCTCGAGGCACTCGACCTCGACACCCTCACGGCCGTCGGGGACGCCGATGCGATTGCCGTCTGCCTCCTCTTCGCGTTCCGCGATTCGTCGCACGAGCGAGCCGTCGCGGCGGAGCTGCGGCGTCGCCATCCCGGCGTGCATGTCGTCGCGTCGCACGAGGTCGCGCCTGAGTTCCGCGAATACGAGCGCGCTTCGACGACCGCCGCCGACGCCTATCTCGCGCCGATCGCGTCGCGCTACCTGCGCGCGCTTGCGGAGGCGGCGGCCGAAGCAGGCCTGCCGGAGCCTGTCGTAATGCTCTCTTCCGGCGGTGTGCTCCCGGCGGAGGAGGCCGCCGCGCACCCGGCACGGCTCCTCGTCTCGGGCCCGGCGGGGGGCGTCGTCGGCGCCGGTCTCGTCGCGCGCCGCGCGGGTTTCGAGAACGCGATCGCCTTCGACATGGGCGGTACCTCGACGGACGTCTGCCTCCTTCCGGGCGGCCGGGCGGTGCGCGTATCCGAGCGCGAGGTCGGCGGCGTGCCGGTCAGACTGCCATCGGTCGACGTGCACACGGTCGGCGCCGGCGGCGGTTCGCTCGTGCGGCGAGACGCGGGCGGGGCCTTGCGGGTCGGGCCGGAGTCGGCTGGCGCTGATCCTGGACCTGCCTGCTACGGCCGCGGCGGCGGACCGACGGTGACCGACGCGAACCTCCTCCTCGGCCGGGTGCCGGATGAGCTGCCGGGCGGGCTCGTCCTCGACCGCGATGCGGCCACAGCGGCGCTCGCGGGAACCGACCCCGCTGCGGTGGTCGAGGTGGTGAACGCAGAGATGCTGCGAGCGCTGCGTGTCGTCTCGGTCGAGCGAGGACACGACCCGCGTGAGTTTGCACTCGTCGCCTACGGAGGCGCTGGCCCGCTCCACGCGTGCGCGCTCGCGGAGGAGCTTGGGATGGAGGCCGTGGTCGTGCCGGCAGCCGCGGGTGTTCTCTCGGCGCTGGGGCTTGCCGCCGGGGACGAGCGGCGTGACAGCGTCGCCTCACACGTCCGGCCGCTCGGCGAGGTCGAGGATCTGCCGCCGGAAGGTGAGGCGGACCTCCGCTACCGCGGCCAGTCGTTCGAGCTGACCGTGGCGCTGGGGAGCGAGCTGGCCGACCGCTTCCATCGCGCGCACGAGGAGCGCTACGGCTACGCAGACCGAGGCCGCGAGGTCGAGCTCGTCGCCGTCCGCACCGCTGAAGTCGTGCCTGGGCCGGAGTTGGAGCTGCCGGGCAACGAACCCAAACGCGTGTCCGGCCCGGACGTGGTCGAACTAAACGGATCGACCCTGTGGATTCCCCCAGGGTGGGTGGGGGTTAGGGATGGTCCCAGTTGGGTCGTGACGCGTGGCTGACGTGATCGCACCAATCCAGCTCCAAGTGATCGGTGCGTCGCTGCGGTCGATCGCGGAGGAGATGGGCGCCGTCCTGATCCGTTCCTCCTTCTCCGCGAACATCAAGGAGCGCCGCGACTGCTCGACCGCCCTGTTCGACGCGCGCGGCCGGATGATCGCGCAGGCGGAGCACATCCCCGTCCACCTCGGCGCGATGCCCGATGCGGTTGCCGCGGTCATGCGGCTCGGCCTGGAGCGGGGTCAGGTCGCGATCCTCAACGACCCCTACACCGGCGGCACGCACCTGCCCGATGTGACGCTCGTCTCGCGCACCGTTCTCGGCTTCGCGGTCTCGCGCGCCCACCACGCAGATGTCGGTGGTATCGAGCCGGCCAGCCTCCCGGCGTTCTCGCACACGCTCGACGAGGAGGGTGTGATCCTGCCACCGCAGCTGCTAACCGACGAGGTGCTCGAGCGCTTCGTCGAGGCGACGCGCCAGCCGGAGGAGCGGCGGGGCGACCTCCGCGCCCAGATTGCCGGGCATCGGCTCGCCGAGCGGCGGCTCGAGGAGCTGTGCATGCGACGCGGTCGGGACCAGGTTGCCGCGGCGATGGACGAGCTCTATGCCTACTCCGCGCGGATGGTGCGCGCGGCAATTGCCGAACTGCCGGACGGCCGCGGCGAGGCAGAAGACGTTGTCGAAGCCGTCGACGGCGACCTCCCGATTCACTGCACAGTCGAGATCGCCGGTGACGCGATCCGGATCGACTTCACGGGAACGGCCCCTCAGTACGACGGCAACCTCAACTGCCCGCTCGCCGTGACGAAGTCCGCCTGCTACTTCGTCGTCCGCTGCCTGACGGAGCCGGATCTGCCGGCCTCGGGCGGAGCGTTCGATCCCGTCGCGGTGACTGCGCCGGAGGGCTGCCTCGTCAACGCCCGCCGGCCGGCTGCTGTGGTCGCCGGCAACACCGAGACCTCCTCACGCATCGTCGACGTCGTCTTCGCGGCTTTCGGAGAGCTCCTGCCCGTACCCGCGGCGGGGCAGGGGACGATGAACAACCTCGCACTCGGCAACGACCGCTTCACGTACTACGAGACGGTCGGTGGGGGCCAGGGCGCCTGCCCCGACGGCGACGGTCCGAGCGGCGTCCACGTCGCGATGTCGAACACGCTGGCCACGCCGGCCGAGGCACTTGAGCTCGAGTACCCGCTGCGCGTGGAACGCTGGGAGCTGCGTCGCGGCTCCGGCGGGTCGGGCACCTGTCGGGGAGGCGACGGCGTTGTTCGCGAGCTGCGCGTGCTCGACGATTGCAGGCTGTCGGTCCTCGCCGAGCGGCGACGACACTCGCCTCCGGGGCGGGCCAGCGGGGAAGCCGGCGCCCGCGGCCGGACACTCGTGAACGGCGAGGAGCAGCCGCCGAAGCTGACCCGCCAGCTCCACGCCGGCGACGTCATTCGGGTCGAGGCGCCCGGCGGGGGCGGACACGGCTCACCGAAGTAGGCTCTGAGCATGGAGCGCTCGGTCAAGGTCGCATGTGTCCAGGTCGAGCCGGTCGTCCTCGACCGCGAGGCGACGCTCGACAAGCTCGAGCAGGTGGCCGCAGAGGCCGCACGGGAGGGCGCGGAGCTCGTCGTCTTCCCCGAGACGTTCGTGCCGGTCTATCCGTCGTCGGTGTGGGCGAAGGCGTTCGCCGGCTGGGAGGCGACCGGCGCGAAGGAGACGTTCGCCCGCCTCGCGCAGGAATCGGTCGCAGTCGGCTCACCGGCCGAGCGGCGCATCGCCGCGGCGGCGCGGGAGCTCGGGATCTGGATCGTCACGGGCGTCAACGAGGTCGAGCTCGAGCGGCCGGGGACGATCTACAACTCGCTGCTCTACCACTCGCCCGCCGGCGAGCTCGCCCTCCACCACCGCAAGCTCGTTCCCACCAACCACGAGCGCCTCGTCTGGGGTCAGGGCGACGGTCGCGGCCTCAACGCGGTCGAGACCGGTTTCGGCCGGGTCGGCGGCCTCATCTGCTGGGAGAACTACATGCCGCTCGCGCGCGTCGCGCTCTACGAGTCGGGCATCGAGATCTACGTCGCCTCGACCGCCGACGACGGGGACGCGTGGCAGCAAACGCTCGTCCACATTGCGCGTGAGAGCCGCGCGTATGTCGTCGCCCCGGCGCATTTCCAGCAGGAGTCCTCGTACCCGGACGATTTCCCGCTCGCCGCGGAGATCGAGGGAGCCGGGACGATCGGGCGCGGCGGTAGCGCCATCCTCGCTCCCGACGGCTCCTACCTCGCGGGCCCGCTGTACGACGAGGAGGGGATCCTGTACGCCGAGCTGGACCCGGCGCGGCTGCTCGCCGAGCGGCAGCGCTTCGACCCGGTCGGCCACTACAGCCGGCCGGACGTCCTCCAGCTCACAGTTCGCGCGGACGGTGCGACGCCGAGTACACGTCCTTCCGCGCAATCTTCTCGTCCCTGAGCGGGAAGACGTCCACGCCGTCCCACTCCTTCGAACCGGTCGACGCCGTCCACTCGCAGACCGCGAAGTCGTCCCCGGTACTGAGCGACCGCGTCGCGAACCGCAGCGTCGGGTTGTTGCGGAAGATCTGCGCAATGTGTTCGTGAACCGCGGCGGCGCCTTCGGCCCGCTCGTCGGCCGTGTGGTTGTGGAAGACGATGTCCGGATGGTGGAGCTCGTCGATCGCGTCCAGATCCTGTGCGTTCCACGCGCCGTTGTAGCGCTCGATGAGTTCCCGGACAGCGTCTGCGTTCATCGTGTCCGGGAGCTTAAGCGCACCGCGGTTGCGGAGTAGCATCGCCGTCATGGCGACGGCGAGCCAGAAGTACGACCTCTACAGCGACGCGTTCCGCGCCGACACGTACGCGACCTTCGCGCGCATGCGCGAGCACGACCCGGTCTTTTGCCAGCCCGGGATTGACGGCGAGACGCCGATCTGGTGGGTGACCCGCTACGAGGACGCGGAGGCGGTGCTGCTCGACGACGAGCGCTTCGTCCGCGACCCGCGGCTCGCGCTGCCAGCGGAGGCTCTCAACGAATGGACTGCGACCCTCCCCGAGGAGTTCGCATTCATCGACAGCCACATGCTCAACCGGGACGGCGGCGACCACCGTCGCCTGCGCCGTCTCGTCTCGAAGGCATTCACTCCCCGCATGATCGAGCTGCTGCGGCCGCGGATCCAGGAGATCGCCGACGGCCTGATCGACGCGGTCGCGGACGGCGGCGAGATGGAGCTCGTGTCGGAGTTCGCGTTCCCGCTCCCGATCACCGTGATCGCAGAGTTGCTCGGCGTTCCGCCGGCCGACCGCGACCGCTTCCGCGGGTGGTCCGCCGAGATGGTCAGTCCAGCGCTCTCCGCCGACGAGTTGGAGCGGTTCGGCGCCAAGATGGTGGAGTTCGCGGGCTATTTGCACGCGCTCTTCGAGGAGCGGCGGCGTGAGACCGGGGAAGACCTCGTCAGTGCGCTCGTCGCCGTCGAGGACGGCGGAGACACCCTCTCGGAGGAGGAGCTGTCGAGCATGATCGCGATCCTCATCGTCGCCGGGCACGAGACGACGGTGAGCCTGATCGGGAACGCCACGCTCGCGCTGCTCACGCATCGCGAGCAGCGGGCTGCGATCGAGCGCGATCCATCGCTTCTGCCTCGCGCGGTCGAGGAGCTCATCCGGTACGACGGGCCGGTGGAGCGCACGCTGAACCGGTGGGCATCGGTCGACGTGGAGCTGCGCGGTCAGAAGATCCGTCGGGGAGAGTCGGTGATCGTGGTCCTCGGTGCTGCCGACCGCGATCCCGAGCGCTTCGAGGCGCCTGACACGCTCGACCTCGCGGCCGAGCGGACCACACGGCACCTCGGATTCGGTCGTGGTAGCCACTTCTGCCTCGGGGCGCCGCTCGCGCGCCTCGAGGCAGAGATCGCGCTCGGCACGCTGTTTCGACGCCTTCCCGGCCTGCGCCTCGCGGTCCCGGAAAGCGAGCTGCGCTGGCGGCCGGTACCGCTCTTCCGGAGCCTCGTCGCGCTACCCGTCGCCTGGGACTAGCGGCGGCGCAGGACTCGGGCGTCGCCGACGCGGCGGGTCACCCCGTCGGCGTCGAAGCGCTCGAGGTAAAGCTGCGCCGTCTTCCGGCCGACGCCGAGGGCGTCGCGGAACTGCGCGAGGGTGATGCCGTCGACCAGCACCGCCCGCGCTTGCGCGTACGCCGCGGGTGAGATCGCGAAGCCGTCGCCGACCCGGACGAGCCTGCCCTGCTCCTCGAGGTAGCGCGCGAGTGCGGGATCCTCGACCCGCACCGGCTCGACTCCGAGCTCCGCGTCCAGCGCCTTCGCCGCTTCTGCGCGCTCTCCGAGCTCGGAACCTGCTCCCGGCCGGTAGAGCTTCGCCCCACGGAGCTCCAACCCGAGGTGCGGGACGACGGCCTTCGCCCACGCCGCGGCGGGAACCGGAACGCCGGGGTCGAGCGGATCGGCGACATCGATAGCCCGGTCGAGGTCTGCGCGAAGCTCGTCCAGCCACTCCTCGGACCACTGCCACTCACCGCCCACGATTACCGGGGCGTGGACGAAGCTCTCGCCGCGCTCGAGCGCCTCGAAGCGCGCGACGTCGGCGTGCCGTGGCGGCGCCGGATCGAGCACCACGCCGCCGCCGACAGTCGTGCCGGCGCGAAGGACGACGCGGTCTCCGCGCACCGCGACGACGGGCCGCGACAGGCGCAGCTGGGCGAAGCGGTCGCCGGCCCGCGCGACGCGGGCCGCCGTCTGCGCCGTCCCGTGGTGAAGCATTACCCGCGGCGGGAGGTCGCCGAGAGGCTCCAGCGTCACATCGAGTCGGAAGCTCGGCCTGGCCGTCCCCGGTGTGACGAGGACGTCCCCCCGCCGCAGCTCCTGCCGCTCGACGCCAGGGAGGGAGACGGCGACACGCTGGCCGGCGTCGGCGCGCTCGACGGGCCGGTCGTGCACCTGCACGCTCCGCACCCGCACCGTCCGGCCGCGTGGCTCGACACGGAGCTCGTCACCTTCGCCGATCGTCCCCGACCACAGCGTCCCCGTCGCGACCGTCCCGATTCCACGCAGCGTGAAGGAGCGGTCGACGTGCAGTCGAGCCGGCCCGGCCGCGTCGTGCCGAGCGACCCGGGTCGCGACTTCTGCGAGCCCCGCCCGCAGCTCGTCGAGGCCGGCACCGGTGCGCGCGCTTGTCGCCACTACCGGAGCGCCCGGGACCAGCTCCTCCGCCTCGAGGCGCGCGAGCTCGAGCGTGTCCTCGTCGACGGCGTCGACCTTCGTCAGCGCGACGACGCCGTGCTCGATCCCGAGCAGCCGCAGGATCGCGAGGTGCTCGTGCGTCTGCTGACGGGCTCCCTCGCCGGCGTCGATCACGAGGAGGAAGAGGTCGATGCCACTCGCGCCCGCGACCATGGTGCGGACGAAGCGCTCATGGCCGGGGACGTCGACCACGGAGAGGCTCGTCCCGTCCGGCAGCTCGAGCGGCGCGTAGCCGAGGTCGATCGAGATCCCGCGCTCGTGCTCCTCGGGCAGTCGGTCGGTGTTCTTGCCGGTCAGCGCCTCGACGAGCGCCGTTTTGCCGTGATCGATGTGACCTGCGGTGCCGACCGTCAGCGGCATGTGGCGACGATCGGATTTTCGAGCGACTCGACGCTGAAGCCGGCGCCCTCTAGCAGCGCGCGCCACTGCTGCTCGTCACGCTCGCGGCCGCCGGCGAGGACGAGCATCAGGAGGTCGAGCCATTTCGCGCCGTCGGCGTCGTTCCCGGGCTTGATCACGGACTCGTTGATCAGGAGTCGTGCGTGCTGCGGCGCAGCCGTGCGGATCGTGCGCAGGATGCGCGCGGCGTCCTCGTCGGGCCAGTCGTGGAGGATGCCCGAGAGGATGTAGGCGTCGCCCACCGGCACCGACTCGAAGAAGCTCCCTTCCATGAACTCGATTCGGTCGCCGAGCGCCGCCTCGTCGCGCACCGTCTCGGGCAGGTCGAGGACGATGCCGCGCAGTTCGGGGCGGCGCTGGATCAGCTCGACCAGCGTCGTGCCGTTGCCGCCGCCGACGTCGACGACGATCTCGCCCTCCTGCCACTCGAGGGACGCGATCCGCTCGGCTGCGCGATCGCGTTCTCCCGCCATTGCGCCGTCGAAAGTTGCGCGCTCGTCGGGATGATCCGCGAGCCACTCCCAGAAACCGGTGCCGAACCGGCTCGGGAACGGTGCCTCGGATGTCGACGCGTCGAGGTCCGTCGTCGCCTCGAAGAAGACGCCGCCGAAGAGATGGGCGAACTCCCTCCAGCCCGGGCCGAGCAGGAGCCGCGAGGTCTCCGTGTGCTCGAAGACGCCCGGCTCCGTCTCGCGGAAGACGCCGTCGCTGGCCAGAGCGCGCAACAGCCGGTGCAGTGTGTCGGGATCGCCGCCGAGCTCCGACACCGGCCGAGGACCGTTCGCCAGTGCCTCGGGTACCCCGGTGTCCACCAGGGCCGCGAGCGCCTTCGTCATCAGCGCGCCGCGCAGAAAGTCCCAGAGCTCGCTCATCCCCGGGCGGCGGCGACCAGGCCTGCGGCCTCGTCGGCCTCCTCGTCGGTGAGCGTGAGGCAGTCGAGGAGGAGCCGGCCGTCGCGGACGACGCCGACGATCGGCGGCGCACCCACGCGCAGCGGTTCCGCGAGTGACTCCTCGAGCGCGCAAGCGAAGCTCGGCAGCTCGGCCAGCGGTAGCGCCCCGCCGCCCACGCGACCGACCGTGTCCTCGACTTCGCCGCCGGTTGCGGCCGCCAGGCGTTCGGCGCGCTCGCGTACGGCATCGGTCTGTTGCGCGAGCGTGCGCAGGACGGGGATCCGTTCCGGTGCCTCGAGCTGCAGGAGGAGCGTCCCCTCGAGTGCAGCGAGCGAGAGCTTGTCGATGCGCAGCGCGCGCTGCAGCGGATGCCTGCGAAGGCGGTCGACCAGGTCAGCGCGACCGAGTACGATTCCGGCCTGCGGGCCGCCGAGCAGCTTGTCGCCCGAGAAGCAGACGAGGTCGGCGCCTGCCGCGAGCGACTCGCGTGCCGTCGGCTCGGCCTCGACCGCGGCGATCGCACCGGAGCCCAGGTCGTCCACCAGCGGAAGGCCGTGTGCCCGCGCAACGGCGGCGACCTCTTCCAGCCGCGGCCGCTCCTCGAAGCCGATGACGCGGAAATTCGACTGGTGGACGCGCAACAGCACAGCCGTCTCGGGCCCGATCGCGCGCTCGTAGTCGGACGCGCGCGTTCGGTTCGTCGTCCCGACTTCGACCAGCCGTGCGCCCGAGCGGGCGAGGACGTCGGGAATGCGAAAGCCGTCACCGATCTCGATCAGCTCGCCGCGTGACACGACGACGTCCCGTCCTTCCGCCAGTGCGGCAAGCGCGAGGAGGACGGCGGCGGCGTTGTTGTTGACGACGAGCGCGGCCTCCGCGCCTGTCAGCCGGCGCAGAACGGCCGCAACGTGGTCCTGGCGCGAGCCGCGGGAGCCCTCGGCCAGGTCGTACTCGAGGTTCGAGTAGCCACGCGCAACCTCGGCAACCAGCTGCACTGCCTCCTCGGCGAGCGGCGCGCGCCCGAGATTCGTGTGGACGACAACGCCCGTCGCGTTGAGCACGCGCTGCAGGCGCGGTCGCCGGGCGTCGGCCAGCTCCTCTCGCAGCCGCGTCGCGAGATCGCCCGGATCCGCCCCGGCCTGGATCTCCTCCCGAGCACTGTCGATCACGACCCGCGCCGCGTCGACCGCGAGCGGGTCGCCGGCCGCACGCGCGAGCTCGTCCACCGAGGGCAGATCGCGGAGCTCCATCGCGCGAACGCTACTGCGCGTCCGCCTTTCCCGGCGCATGGGGGCTCGCAGCTCCGTTGGCGGAGCGGAAGGCGTCGAGCACCGTCTCGAGCGCAACGTGTGGGTCGTCGGTGAGGGTCAGCAGCGTGAGATCCTCGGCCGAGACCATGCCGTCGGCGAGAGCGCTGCGACGCACCCACTCGAGCAGCGGCGTCCAGAACGCCTCGCCGATCAGGACAACGGGGAAGTGGAGGACCTTGCCCGTCTGGATCAGGGTCAGTGACTCGAACAGCTCGTCGGCAGTGCCGAAGCCGCCCGGGAAGACGCAGAAGCCTTCCGCCGCCTTCACGAACATCGTCTTGCGGGCGTAGAAGTGGTCGAAGATCATCCCGAGGTCGACGTACTCGTTCATCTGCTCCTCGTGCGGGAGCTCGATCCCGAAGCCGACCGAGAGCCCTCCACCTTCCCGGCACCCGCGGTTGGCCGCCTCCATCACTCCCGGCCCACCGCCCGTCACCACGGCCCAGCCCGCTTCTGCGAAGAGCCGCGCCGTCTCGCGGGCGACTGCATATGGGCCCGATCCCTCCGGCGCTCGCGCGGAGCCGAAGAACGAGACCGCCGGCCGATCGATCTTCTCGACACACTCGAAGCCGGTGAGGAACTCCTGTCCGATCTCCTTCGAGCGCTCTCGAAGATGCTCGATCGAATGGTGCGTTCTGAGGAGCTCGCGATCCTGCATCAGAAGCCCGTGCTGTGCCGGATCGCAAGCGCACACGCGACGAGGCCGGCGGCGAGGAGCACGTAGAGCGTCGCGATCTGGATCGCCCGAGCGCGCTCCGGCGCGTGGGCCTCCATCGGGATGCCGTCCTCGTAGCGGATGCGCGGTCGCCTCCACGTCTCGGAGATCGAACGGACGACTCCGCCGCCGTCGAGGATGCCGACCGGAAGCAGGTTCGCGGCGTTGAGCAGGAAGCCCCAGTAGGCGAGCACGAGGAGCAACTGCGAATCGTGTGTCGCGCCGACGGCCCAGAGTGCTGCCGCACCGAGTCCGCCGGCCAGCGGCCCCGCGAGCGAGATGAGCGCGTTCCGCCACGGGGACAGGTTCAGCTCGTGGATCACGTAAGCGCCGAAGAACAGCCTGAACCTCGGGAGTGAGACGTGCAGCCCCTGCCGTCGTGCTTCGAGGAAGTGGCCCAGCTCGTGGACGAGGATAAGAAGGACGATTCCGAGGCCGAACCTCCAGTCGCCGTACAGCAGTGACGTGATCACGAAGGAGACGGCGAAGGTCCCGATCGACTCCGCCAGGTCGCGGCGGCGGTCGATCTGGCCGTCCTCGATGGGCGGCGTGCTCACGATCCTCTCCCGATCCATTCCTCGCCGCCGGCGTAGACCTCTTTCTTCCAGAGCGGGATGGTCGTCTTGAGCGTCTCGATCGCCTCGCGGCAGGCGTCGAGAGCCGCCGACCGGTGCGCCGCAGACATGGCGATGACGACGCTCGCCTCGCCGATCTCGACCCGCCCGAGCCGGTGGTGGACGGCGACCGCGCAGAGTCCGTGGCGCTCGGTCAGCTCGGCGCCGAGGGCGGCGAGCATCGGCTCGGCCATCTCCTCGAACGCCTCGTACTCGAGATAGAGGACATCGCGGTCCCGCGACCGGCGGCGCACTGTGCCGACGAAGCTCGCGACCGCGCCCGCCTCGGGATCCTCGACCTCGCGCAGCACAGCAGCGATGTCGAGCGGGCCGTCGATCAGCTGGAAGGAACCGCCGCTGACGGGCGGGATGAGTGCCACCTCGTCGCCGTCGTCGAGCGCATGGCCCCGCTCGACATACTCGCGGTTCACGGCGTAGAGGAGTCCCGGCGGCTCATCACCGAGCCCGAGTGCCGGCCAGACCTCGTCGACACGCGTGACGTCGTCGAGCTCGAGACGCGAGCGTCCGGCTCGCTCGCGGAGTCCTGCGAAGAGGCGGACGGTGACGCGCACGCCCTGATCTTGCCTGCGTGCTCAGGTGCCGAGGTACTGCTGGAGCAGCGAGCCGGGCTCCGGCCGCATGTCGGGGCGGAGCCTGTAGGTGTCGTCGCCCTCCCGAATCAGCACGAACCCGGCCTGGCGCAGGATCGCCAGGTGGTGATGGGTCGTCGACTTCGCGAGGCCGACCTCCTGTGCCGCATCGGTGAGCGAGATCGGGCCGTCCTGAAGCCGCTTCAGCAGCTTCAGTCGACTCTCGTCGCCGAGCGCCTTGTAGATGCGGACGAGGTCGGCCGGATCGCCTCCCGGCGTCTTCGTCCGGTCGGCGGCGATCGGCGGGCAGAAGATCTTCACGCGCTTGTACTCGCTCATGTAGACCCACGGCCGCGGCGAGTAGGCGGGGAAGAGCACGACGCGGTCGATGTCCGGCCCGGGAACCCATTGGATGCCCGGCGCCAGCCGCTCGACCACCTGCTCGGGAGGGACCGACTTCACGAGCTCGCGCTTCGCCTCGGCGTCCCGCTCGACGAGCGTCGGGTCGGTTGGCGCTATCTGCGGAAAGACGTGCTCGTACCAGCCCGAGAGGAGCTCGAGGAGCGCTTGCTTGCTTTCGATCGGGTCGCGGTTGACGGCGAGTTGCAGGGTCTCGCATTTGTCCGGATCGGCGTACTCTCGGGCCGCGCTCATCAGCTCGGCAATCGCCCCGGCATCACCCTCTGCCGCGCGACGGATCGTCTCCGGCTCGGCCACGTGATGGCCCTTCATGTAGTAGCCGAGCAGGTGGAGGCGGAGCTGGATCGGATCGGTCGCGGCGAGATGCTCGAGGAAGGCCGGGACCGTGCGCGGCTTCGGTGTCGTGTACACGAGCCCGAGCAGGAGGGCCGCCGTCTTCTCCGGCAGGAGCTCGGCGGCCCGGCTGAGTAGCTCGGGCGGCACGGCAGCTCGGATCTCCTTGATCCGGGCTGCTCCCAGCTCGTAGGTGTCTTGCTCCTCTTCGATGAGCACCGTCCCGATGCTGAGCAGTAGCTCTGCTGCCTCGGACGCGTCGATCTCCACCGTGAGTGTCTGCCCCGGACGCGAAACGTCCACGACACGCGGCTGTTGGACGGGGCGAGGCTGCTTGATGTTTTCGATCGTCATCGAACTGTTACCAGCACGATAGCTCTTTTTCGTAATTTTTGCTTGACAGCCGTGCATGGCGTTCGATAAGTTTCGAACCAGCGAGATTCATCGAACAGAAGGAGTTCGCACGATGATCCCCCAGCCGCACGAGTTCTTCGACCTCCACACGAGCGATCATCGTCGGCGTGAGGACGTTGCCGCGGCCGAGAGGCTGCGCCGCGGCCCCGGTGCCCTTCGCGCCGGTTCCGCCTCGGCGCTCCGGGCGCTCGCCGACCATCTCTCACCTCCGCCCGCCCCTCCGCGGGCAGCGAGCGTGCCGGCCGTACGTAGCGTGCGGCCGGTGCGCTCGCGGTGCCACCCCGCCGCGTAGCCGCCTACGATCTATGCGTGGAAGCCGACCGGCGCACCGAGTCGGGCATCGAGGTAGAGCCCGTCTACACGGCCGCCGACGCGCCGCGCGAACTCGAGCCACCGGGCGAATACCCCTTCACCCGGGGGCCCTACCCGGACATGTACCGGGGCCGGCCGTGGACGATCAGGCAGTACGCGGGCTTCGCCTCGGCAGAGGAGTCGAACGCGCGCTACCGCTACCTCCTCGAGCGCGGCCAGACGGGCCTCTCGATCGCCTTCGATCTTCCGACCCAGCTTGGCTACGACTCCGACGACCACCGCGCGCTCGGCGAGGTCGGCCGCACAGGCGTGGCCGTCGACTCGATCGCCGACATGGAGATCCTGCTCGACGGGATCCCGCTCGGCGAGGTCTCGACCTCGATGACGATCAACGCGCCCGCGTCGCTCCTGCTTCTGCTCTACGAGCTGGTGGCCGAGGGGCAGGGCGTGGCTCCCGACGCGCTGCGCGGGACCGTCCAGAACGACATCCTCAAGGAGTACATCGCGCGCGGGAACTACATCTTCCCGCCGCGGCCCTCGATGCGGCTGACGACGGATCTGTTCTCCTACTGCGCCGAGCGGATCCCCAGCTGGAACACGATCTCGATCAGCGGCTACCACATCCGTGAGGCCGGTTCGACCGCGGTGCAGGAACTCGCGTTCACGCTTGCGAACGGGATTGCCTACTGCGATGCGGCTGTCGCTGCAGGACTCTCCCCCGACGACTTCGGCGCGCGCCTCTCGTTCTTCTTCAACGCGCACAACGACTTCTTCCAGGAGGTGGCGAAGTTCCGCGCGGCGCGACGGCTGTGGGCGCGGATCATGCGTGAGCGCTTCGGCGCGACGAACCAGCGTGCGCTCGCTCTCCGCTTCCACGCCCAGACCGGCGGCTCGACGCTGACCGCGCAGCAGCCGGAGAACAACGTCGTCCGCGTCGCGATCCAGGCGTTGTCGGCAGTGGCCGGCGGCGCCCAGAGCCTCCACACGAACAGCTACGACGAGGCGCTGGCGCTGCCGACGGAGCACGCCGCGCGCATCGCTCTCCGCACGCAACAGATCCTCGCCGCGGAGGCCGGGACGATCGATACCGCCGACCCGCTGGGCGGCTCCTACTACGTCGAGGCGCTGACCGACGAGCTCGAGGCTCGAGCCTCGGAGCTGATCGACCGGGTGGACGAGTCGGGCGGAGCAGTCGCGGCCGTCGAGTCCGGCTTCGTACAGGAGGAGATCGAACGGGCTGCGTTCGAGTACCAGCAGCAGGTCGAGTCGGGTGAGCGCGTCATCGTCGGGGTGAACGCGTTCGAGGAGGAGGCGGGCGAGCGCATCGAGCTCCTGCACATCGATCCGGCCGCGGAACGGCGCCAGCTCGAGCGAACTGCACGCGTGCGCGCGGAGCGGAACGCGGAGGACGCGGCCGCAGCTCTCGCGACGGTGCGCGAGGCCGCGACGGGCGAGGCGAATCTGCTGCCGCCGATGCGCGAGGCGCTGCGCGCACGCTGCACGGTCGGCGAGATCTGCGAGGCGTTGCGCGAGGAGTGGGGGATGTACGACGCGGTGCGGGCTCGAGCCTGAGCCGCTAGCTGGCCCACCAGCCGGGCTCGAGCTCGCCGTCGTTCTGCTCGCCGAGGGGCGCGCCGAAGGCGACCAGCGTGATCCCGTCAGGTCCGGCCTCCAGGTTGCGCATCACGCCGGGGCCGATACGCAGGATGTCCCAGGTGCAGAGGTCGTGCACCTCGTCGTCGAGCTTGATCCGGCCCGAGCCCTCTGCGATCACGTAGATCTCTTCCTGCTCCGCGTGTCTGTGGCCGAACGGCGTACGGAGGCCCGGCGGGAGCTTCTCGATGCCGACGCCGCCGATCTCGCAGCCGAGCTGACGTTTCGGGAAGCGAACGTCCATCCCCTCCGGCATCTGGAATCTCGGCGCGACGTTCTCGACGTCGCCGAGGTTGACGATCGTGTAGTCGCTCATCCCAGGTCTTTCCCAACCGGATCTTAAGCGGTCGCGTCGATCGTGCTCCCAACCCGCAGAACGCGAACAGGAGGAGCTCAGATGCATGACACGCTGACCACCCCGCTGCCCGGCTCGTGGCTCTCGAGCAGACTGGGCGTGAACCCCCGCGAGATCGAGCAGTTGCGCGGCCGCGGCGAACTCTTCGCCGTCCGCGACCAGGGCGAGTGGCTCTATCCGGCCTGGCAGTTCGGCCCTGGCGGCAAGGTCCCGGCCGGCGTGCGCGAGGCCGTGAAGGCAGCGCAGGCCGCGGGCCTGGACGAGGCGCGCCTCGTGGCTTTGCTGCGGCGCCCCGCCGGTCTGCTCGGCGCGACGCGGCTGCTCGACCTGCTCTTCGAAGGTCGTTCCGACTTCGTCGTCGAGGCCGTTCGAACCGCCGCCACGACGTGAACCGCGTGCGGGGCCCGCGTACGCTGGCCCCGTGCGGATCCTGCTCGTCTCGCAGATGTACCCGGGGCCTGACGCGCCCGACCTCGGCACCTTCGTCGCGCAGGTCGAGCGCGAGCTCGCGGCGCGGGGACACGAGATCGAGCGTGCCGTGCTCGACACGCGCGCCGGCGGGAAGCTCCGCTACCTGACCCTAGCCCGCAGGGCGCGGGCGGCGAGTACGCCCGACGTGGTCTACGCGCACTTCCTCGTGCCGTCCGGGCTGATCGCCGCACTTGCCGGCCGCGCGCCACTCGTGGTCACCGCCCACGGGAGAGACGTCCGGAACATCGGCGCGATCCCCGGCGTGGCGGCTGCGACCCGCCTCGTCGTGCGGCGAGCGGCAACGGTGATCTGCGTCTCCGATTACCTGCGGCGCGAGCTCGAGCTGAAGCTCCCCGAGGCGCGCGGCAAGGTCGAGGTCGTGTCGAGCGGCGTCGACCGCGAGCTGTTCGCGGTCACCGAACCGCGGCCCGGTCCGCCGGGCTACCTCTGCGTCGGCGCGCTCGACGAGCGGAAGAACGTGATTCGTCTCGCCGATGCCTTCGCACGCATCGGCGAAGGAACGCTCACCTTCGTGGGCGACGGGCCGCTTCGGATAAGGCTGGAGGGCCGCGAGCGCGTCCGCCTGCTCGGGCGCGTCCCGCACGACGAGATACCGCGCCTGCTCTCGGAGTGCCAGGTTCTCGCCCAGCCAAGCCTTGTGGAACCGCTCGGCCAGGCGCTGCTCGAGGCGATGGCCTGCGGCCGTTCGGTCGTGGCCACGCGAATCGGGGGGCCGCCCGAGTTCGTCCCGCCCCAGGCCGGCGTACTCGTCGATCCACTCGACGTCGACGCGCTCGCTCGCGGGCTCGAACAAGCCGCGGCCTTGCCGTGTCCGAACGTCGCCGCCCGCGAGGCGACTGCCGGCCACGACATCAGCCGCCAGGCCGAGCGCATCGAGGAGATCCTCAGCCGGGCGGCTGCTCTAGATCGGCAAGCCTGACCTCGACGAGCGGCCGGATCCGCTCCTCGAGCCCCGCCTCCCGCGCAAGGGCGAGCGCTTGCTCCCAGCTCTCCCGCGCCTTCGCCGGATCGACTCCCTGCTTGAGCCGGTTGTCCCCGGTGACGAGCAGCTTCTGGATCCGCTCGCGGACGTCGTCTTCCACGAGTCCGACGCTAACAGCGAGGATGAACGAGTGCCCGATCGCGCCGAGACGCCCAAGCCGCTACGTGTGCTCATCGCCGACGATCACCGACTCTTCGCCGAGGTGCTGGACTCGATCCTGTCGGCCGACGAGCGGATCGAGGTCGTCGGCCGGGCGAGCGACGGCAGCGAGGCGGTGGAGCTTGCGCGGAGACTCGAACCGGACGTCGTCCTCATGGATGTGAGCATGCCGGTGCTCGACGGCTTCGAGGCCACGCGCGAGATCCGTGCGGCCAGCGAGGGCGTCCGCGTCCTCATGCTCACGGGCTCGACCTCGCGGGACGACGTCGACCGCTCGCGTAAGGCGGGCGCGTCCGGCTACGTCACGAAGGACCGCATAGCCTCCGAGCTGGTTGCGGCGATCGTCGACGTGACGCGGCGGCGGCTACCCTGACCGCGTGCTCACGTTCCTCGCAGTCACCCAGGTGCTCATCGTCGTCGGCATGGTTTCGCTGATCCTCATGCATTCCGGCCGCGACGCGGGCATGGGAGGCATGGGCTTCACGCCTACCTCGCAGGGCGGGACGCACATCGTGGAGCGGAACCTGACTCGCTACACGGTCCTGCTGGCGGTGCTCTTCTTCGCGAACAGCATCGCCCTCTTCCGCTACCTGTCCTAGACGCTGCCGCCCGCTACTATGCGCGGGCTCTCGCGCTGGTGGCGGAATTGGTAGACGCGCTAGGTTGAGGGCCTAGTGGCCTTAACAGGCCGTGGAGGTTCAAGTCCTCTCCAGCGCACTCTTTGGGCTGCAAGCGCCGCCGGCCAAGCCGGCGACGCGCGGCCGAAGAGCCTTGGCGGGGCCGCCCTTGGGCGGCCTTTTCTGTTGACGCCGTCCGGAGGAGTCCGTACCCTGCTCTCGAACATGTGTTCGGCAGAGTCCCCGACCCCCGGAGCGTGAGATGCAGACCACAGCCGAGTTGACCGGCCGGCAGCGCGAGATCTGGAACTTCCTCGTCGAGTACGTCGACCGGCACGGCTACCCGCCGACCGTGCGCGAGATCGGCGAGGCCGTCGGCCTTGCATCGCCCTCCACCGTCCACGCGCACCTCGCCAACCTCGAGCGCGCTGGGCTGCTGCGCCGAGATCCCACGAAGCCGAGGGCCCTCGAGCTCGTCGGCAGGGAAAGAGGTGCGGCGAAGGGGGACGCGGTCGCGGAACTGCCGAAGCTGCCTCTGCTCGGGCAGATCGCCGCAGGCGGACCGCTGCTGGCGGACGAGAACGTCGAGGACGAGATCGCGGTGCCCGAGAGCCTCCGCGGCGACTTCCTGCTGCGCGTCAAGGGCGAGTCGATGATCGAGGCCGGCATCCTCGACGGCGACGTGGTCGTCGTGCGGCGCGCCCAGGACGCGCGCGACGGCGAGATCGTCGTGGCCCTCGCGGGCGACGACGAGACGGCCGACGAGGCGACCGTGAAGCGGTTCTTCCGCGAGAGTGGCCGCGTCCGGCTGCAGCCGGAGAATTCCACGCTCGAGCCGATCTACGCGCCGCACGTCCAGATCCTCGGCAAGGTCGTGGGGGTGTTCCGGGAGCTGTGAGCCCGGCAACGCCTCTCCACCGGACCCTCGAGCAGGAGCTCCTCGCGGTGCTGCGCGGAGCGTCTCTCGAATGCCCGGTCTGCGGTGAGTTCGTCCTCCACGAGGGCTCGCTCGTGCGCTGCCCCGAGTGCTCGATGCGCTTGCACGGGCGAGTCGACGGCGCCGGAACCGGGGTACAATCCGGCCTGCAGGCCGGGTGACCGCGGCGGCTCTCTGTTAGCTCAGGGCGGCCGTCGAGGAAAGTCCGGACACCGCAGGGCAGGACGCTCCCGAATCGTCTCACGACACGAGGGAGGCGGCGAAAGCCGACGGAAAGTGGCACAGAAAACAGACCGCCGGTTGCGAATCTCCGGAGTCGCGGCCGGTAAGGGTGAAACGGTGGGGTAAGAGCCCACCAGCGGTCCTGGCGACAGGGCTGGCTCGCCAAACCCCGTCCGGTGCAAGGCGAACAGGCTCCGCCGACGCGGCCCGCCGAGGAGCCGGGTAGCCGCAGAGATGGATGGCCACCCCAGACAGAATCCGGCTTACAGGCCTGCTACGGAAAGCCCCCGCAAATGCGGGGGCTTTCTATTACCGGCGGGTGCGGGTCAGGACATCAGTTGCCGGTCGAGTTGCCGAGCACGGCGAGGCTGAAGTTGCAGTCGCTGCTGGCGTTGTCGCACGACATGTCGATCTCGTCGACGTGGATCGGATGGGTCAGGTCGAGCTGGTACGAGTCTGCGCCCCTGGCGCCGCTACCCGTCAGCTCGAGGACGGTGTTTCCCTGGTACAGGAAGTCGATGACCATGTTGTCGTCCATCCCCGAGGCGGTGACGTCGGTCGCGTAGAAGTCCTGGTTGCTGCAGAGCGCGTAGTCGTCGGAGTTGTGCGTGATGTCCCACGCACTCGAACCGCCGTCCGTGCACTGCTCCGTCACCGCGCCCGGCGAGGCGGTCTGAGCCGCCGTCTCGAGGTTGCCGCTGCCATCGAACTTGAGGTTGCCGAGGTCGCTCTCGACGTTCGCGAGGTTCGTGGCGTCTATCGAGTCGAGGTTGACGGTGTTTCCGTTGGAGTCGAGCTTGACCGTGTTCTTGCTCGGGTCGATGCCGACAGTCCCGCTCACGCTAGTCGTCGACGTGCCGACCTGTTGCACCGGGATCGGGTTCGTGTTCGTGTTCTGGACTACGACGTTCTGGAACGGCGTTGTCGCGGCACGGGCGATCTGCTCGCGGAACACGGTGGAGCCGAGCACGATCGCGGCTATCACGAGCAGGAACGCGGGGATCAACTTCTTGCGCATCGGTGTCCCTTTCTCTCCGTCAGGTACTGGTGCAGCCGACAGTAGGGAGCGCCGTCGCGCCTTGAAAGCGGGAAAACCCTACGAAAATGGGCGCTGACTCAGCTGGGTTTCGGCCCTGTCAGGCCGAGTTTCTTCAGCGAGCGGTGGAGGTAGGTCGCGAACGCGATTGCGCCCGTGCCGCTCAGGTGGATCCCGTCGGACGCGTACCACGCGACATGAGGCGTGGAGTAGTGATTCCAGTCGAGCACCGTCATCGTCGGTCCCCACTTTTTCGCCTCGGCGAAGATCGCGTGGTCGATGTCGACGTACTGCTTGTCGACCGCGTGCAGGGTGAACCAGAGGAAGTGCTGGACACCGCGCTTCCACATCGCCTTGAGCACGATCGGGAGGCCATGGCGGTACGTCGCCGGGTCGTCGTTGTAACCGACGAAGACCACGACGTTCGGCCCGATCTTGCGGCCGAGCTTCCGCGTGATCGCCAGGACGCTGGGCGGCGGTGTGGCCGTCAGGCAGCCCGGCTGGGTCAAGCGGCCGCACGGATGGAGCTCGAGGTGGACACGGTTTCCCCGTTCGACGATGCGCTTCGCCGTCGAGTCCCAGTCCAGGGCCGCTCCTGACGAATCGGAGAAGATCGTCACGCGCTGGAGCTGCCGCTTCTTTCCCGCAACCGCCGATGCCGCGACCGCGCAGCAAAGCGTGACTGCTCCGAGGAGTGCCAGAGAGCGACCCACCGCGGTGGACTCTAAGCCGAAGGACAGCCGTTGGAAAGCGCGGTTTACGTCCGCAAGACGACTTCGAGCGCGGTGCCGAGGCCGGGCGTGCTGCGGACGCTGAAGCCGCCGTCGATCGACGACGCCCGGTCGCGCATGTTCCGCAAGCCTTGCCCGCCCGTCGGGGCTTCCGGTGGGAAACCCTCCCCGTCGTCTTCGATGGCGACGAACCGTTCGCCCGAGGGGCGCCGGCCGACCACGACCTCTGCGCGGGTCGCGTTCGCGTGCCGCCGGACGTTCCCCAGCCCTTCCTGGACGATCCGGAAGATCTCGATCTGCTCATCCGGAGCGAGGCGGGTTCCCGGGTCGATCTCGAGATCGACGGCGAGCTCGCCGTCGGCGGTCAGGAACTCGACGTAGCGGCGCAGCGCGGAGTCGAACGGAGCGGTGCCGCTCGCCGAAGAAAGCGCGAGGATCGCGAAGCGCGCTTCCTGTTGCGCGAGCGCGGCCGCCTCCTTCAGTTGCGGGCCTACCTCCTCGACCGGCGCCCCCGCGTCGAGCATCTGGGCGTGTGTCGAGACCGCGAACAGGTACTGGGCGAGCCCGTCGTGGATCTCACGCGCTACGCGCGCGCGCTCTTCCGCGATTGCGCGTCCGAGCTCGGCCGAGCGGATGGCCCGCCACGCGCCGACGAGCATGAGCGCGAAGGCGACCATGCGCAGGTAGTCGCCGGCCGCGACGTACGTCGTCCCTCGCGGCGGCGTGAAGACGAGATGCAGCGCTGCGAACCCCAGGAGCGTGAAGCCGAGCGCGAGCCACTTGGCGAGGTCGTCCCCCGTCCTCGCGAACCGGCGGCCCCAGCCCACGACCGCAAGCAGGTCCAGTAGCGCCTGGACGGCGAGTGCGGAGGCGAGGCCGGGAGGGGCATCGATGACGCCCGTCGGCGGGGTCAGTACCGGCAGCGAGCCGCCGTGGGCTCTCAGCAGGACCCAGAGGGCCGCGAGCGCCACCGATGCGGCGAGGACGGTGTCGCGGAGCGCGCGGTCGCGGAGGCGGCTGCGGCCGTCGACGAACGGCGCGCCCGCGATGAGGCCCTGGCCGGCGATGCCGCCGGCGAGTGCGGCCCATCCGTCCGCGCGACTGAGTGAGCCGCCGTCGAGCACAGGCACGATCACAAAGGCGACCGCCGAGAGCGACCAGATCAGGAAGCCGGCTGCGAGCAGCAGATCGGTGCGCAGCCCCGTTACGGAGAAGCGCGCACCTGCGAGGAGTGCGACGAGGATGCCGGCGAGCGCCATCATCGTCTCGAGCACGAGCAGGAGCTGCGGCCGGTCGTATTGCGTCCGGAGCGCGGGATACGTCAGCAGCAATGCAAGGCTGGCCGCGAGGAGCCCGGAAAGGACGACCTCGCCCCAAAGCCAGGCCTGTAGCTCGGTTCTCTGCCTTTTCACATTGGTCTTGTCGGCAGAAGCGCTGCTGCCGATAAGGAATGCATGCCTGCCCGCGTTCTCGTCGTCGACGACCATCCCCTCACCCGCGAAGCGCTTGCTGCGCTCCTGCGTTCGCACGGGTTCGAGCTCGCCGGCATCGCGGCCGACGGCGAGGAGGCGATCGCGACAGCGGCGGAGACGCAACCCGACCTCGTTCTCCTCGACCTCCTGATGCCCGGGCTCGACGGGCTCTCTGCGCTTCCTCGGCTCCGCGAGGCTGCTCCCGGGTGCGAGGTCGTCGTCCTCACGGCCTCCGGCACGGAGGAGAACCTCCTCGCCGCGATCCGCGGCGGTGCCGCGGGGTACCTGCTCAAGACCGAGTCGCCAGAGCGGATCGCCGAGTTCCTCGAAGGCGTCGTCCAGGGCGACGCGGCGCTTTCCGGCCCTGTCGCGCGCAGGCTGCTCGACCAGGTGCGCACCGGCAGCCGTGGTTCAGGGGTGCCGGACAGCATCGCGTCGGTTCTCTCCGCCCGTGAGCTCGAGGTTCTGCTCCTGCTCGACGAACACCACGGCACGGACGAGATCGCGCAGCGGCTCTTCATCTCGGAGCACACCGTCCGCTCGCACGTCAAGAGCCTGCTGCGCAAGCTCGGCGTCTCGTCGCGCCGCGAGGCCCTCGAGCAGCTCGCGCTCGCCCGCGGCTAAGACGTAAAGCCGTCGAGCGCCGCGCCGACGAGATCCGGCAGCGTCTCGAGGTTGTAGCCGCCTTCGAGGACGGCGCCGACTTGGTCGGACAGCGCCCGGCAGCGACGCGCCAGCTCGCGGAACCCGTGCTCGCTGACTCGCATGTCCGAGAGCGGGTCTGCGGCGTGCCCGTCGAAGCCGGCAGAGACCAGCACGAGCTCGGGCGCGAACTGCTTCACCGCGGGCTCGACGACATGCGCGAACGCGTGCAGATACTCCTCGTCTCCGGAACCGGCCCGCAGCGGAATGTTGACCGTCGTCTCCGCCTGATCGTGCGGGCCGCCCGAGCCGGGGTAGAACGGCCACTGGTGGAGCGAGACGAACAGGACGCTGTCGTCGTCGCGGAAGATCGCGTCGGTGCCGTTGCCGTGGTGGACGTCGAAGTCGACGATCGCAATCCGCTCGAGATCGAGGCGCTGCTGCGCAGCGCGGGCGGCGATTGCGACGTTGTTGAACACGCAGAAGCCCATCGCGTGCGCGGCCAGCGCGTGGTGACCGGGCGGGCGGACGAGCGCGAAGCCGCCGCGCAGCGCCGCCTCGATCGCAGTTCCCGCAGCGAGCGAGGCAGCCTCGAACGTCGTCGCCGTGCAAACGGTCTCGCCGTCGAGCAAGACGGCATCCTCGACCGAGCGAACGAGCTCCACATGCTCGGCCGTATGGCACTGCAGGAGTTCCTCGACGGTCGCGGCTCGGCCCTCGCTCCAGATGTGCTGGTGCGCGAGCAGGACGCCGAGCCGCTCGGGTCGCTCGGGGTGGCTGCCTGTCGGGTGTAGCCGCGCGAAAGCGGGATGCGTCAGGACGTCGATGACTCGCCTACGCGCTTGGCCACTCCGCCGAGTCCAAGCCGCTCGAGGAAAGAAGACGCCTCCGCCCACGCCGGGGATGTTTCTGCGAGGGGAGGAAGGGGGGCGGAGGCGTCCATCGTCGCGATTCGCCGGAAGAGCCTCAAGTCCTCCGCCTCCGCGGCGAAGCGGCCGTCGGCGAGCGCAGCCTCGAGCGAGCCGTACTGCGCGAGCACATCGGCGGCCTTCTTCGGGCCGATGCCGCGTGCCCCCGGCAGCTTGTCCGACGGGTCGCCGCGCAGCGCGATCAGGTCCGGCACCTGCTCGGGCTCGACCCCGTAGCGCTCTCGCACCTCGGCGGGGCCGATCCGGGCGAGCTCGCTTACGCCGCGCGTCGGCTGCAGGATCGTCACGCGCTCGCTCGCGAGCTGGAAGGCATCCCGGTCCGAGGTCGCGACGAGCACGTCTCCCGGCCACTCCCGTGCCGCGGCGGCGAGGAAGTCATCGGCCTCGTAGCCGGGCGCCTTCGCGACAAGAAAGGCGAACGCGCCCACGACCTCGGGCAGGATCTCGAGCTGCTGGAGGATCGAGTCCTCGAACACCCTCCCCGACTGGTAGGGCTCGAAGGCCTCGTGTCGGTAGGTGGGCACCGAGAGCGTGTCCCAGGCGACGAGGACAGCGTCCGGCTGCTCCGCCTGCCAGAGCCGCACGAGCATGTTCGTGAAGCCGACGACTGCGTTGAGACGGATCGACTTCGGCAGCGCGTGGTACGCGCGATGCGCGAAGGAGTCGCCGTCGACCGCGAGCAACACGCTCACAGGGTCGCCTCGAGTTCCTCGATGCGTGCCATCAACCGGTCGGTCGCCTCCTGCGACGCGCGGCGCATGTCGCCTGTCGCGAGCAGATCCTCCACCTCGATCGGCGCACCGAAGGCGACCCGCAGCGGCCCGAGCGCGAGCAGCCGGTCGGTGCCGGCCAGAGCAGCGGGAACGAGCGGCACTCCCGCCTCGAGGGCGATCCGCGCCGCGCCGGAGCGAGCCCGTGCATGGTGCTTCTTCATCAGTCCCTTTCTACGCCGTGTTCCCTCGGGGAACATCACGACGACGTTTCCCTCCCGTGCGAGACGGGTCGCTGTCTGGATCGCCTTCACGTCGGCGCTTCCGCGGTTCACCGGGAACGCCCCGGCGGCGTCGAGCACGTAGGTCGCCGGCCACCAGTAAAGCTCCACCTTCGCCATGAAGCGGAGCCAGCGCTCGGGATAGAGCGGCATCCCGAGCGGCCATGGATCGAAGTTGGACAGGTGGTTGCAGGCCAGGACGTAGCCGCCGGTCGCAGGCACGTTCTCCACCCCCTGCACATGCAGCCGGAACAGCCCGTGCAAAAGAGGTCGGCTGACAAAGGCAACAACCCTGTAGAGGAGCGGCGGACGCAAGCCCATACGAGCAGTATCCCGAGGATGGCTGGAAGCGCCGCCGGCAAACCGCCGGGGCCCGGCCGGAAACACCCCGCGGCGCCTGTGCCGCCGCGGCGGGGGCTATCGTGACGCGCCGGATGTCGAAGCGCTTGGTCATCGTCGAGTCCCCGGCGAAGGCGCGGACGATTGCCGGCTACCTCGGGCCCGACTTCATCGTCGAGTCCTCCGTCGGTCATATTCGCGACCTGCCGGACAGCGCGGCCGAGATCCCGGAGCAGTACAAGGGGGAGTCGTGGGCGCGCCTCGGCGTGGACGTCGAGCATGGCTTCGAGCCGCTCTACGTCGTCGACCCCGACAAGAAGAAGACGGTCGCTCAGCTGCGCAAGCAACTCGCCGACGCCGACGAGCTCCTGCTCGCCACGGACGAGGATCGTGAGGGCGAGGCGATCGCCTGGCACCTGCTCGAGGTGCTGAAGCCGAAGGTTCCGACGCGGCGGATGGTCTTCCACGAGATCACGCGCGACGCGATCGAGCGGGCGCTCGAGGAGACGCGTGAGGTCGACGAGCGGCTCGTCGACGCGCAGGAGTCGCGGCGCATCCTCGACCGGCTCTACGGCTACGAGGTCTCGCCGGTCCTCTGGAAGAAGGTCATGCGCGGGCTCTCGGCGGGCCGCGTCCAGTCGGTGGCGACGCGCCTCGTGGTTCAGCGCGAGCGCGAGCGGATGGCGTTCCGCGCCGCTCAGTGGTGGGACATACTCGCGACCTTCGATCCGGAGTCCTTCGAGGCGCGCCTCGTCTCGGTTGAAGGACAGCGAGTCGCGACGGGCCGCGACTTCGGGCCGGATGGAAAGCTTCGCGGCGAGGCGCGCCAACTCGACGAGGAGGCTGCCCGTGGGCTCGCCGACCGCCTGCAGGGCTCCTCGTTCCGCGTCGCCCGCGTCGAGCGCAAGCCGTACTCCCGCCGCCCGAGCCCGCCGTTCATGACGTCGACGCTGCAGCAGGATGCGAGCCGCAAGCTCCGCTTCTCGGCCCAGACGACGATGCGGCTCGCGCAGCGCATGTACGAGAACGGCTACATCACGTACATGCGCACCGACTCCACGACGTTGTCGGAGTCGGCGCTCACCGCCGCGCGCGAGCAGGTCACCTCCCTCTTCGGCGCCGACTACGTTCCGCCGCAGCCGCGCCGCTACGAGCGGAAGGTCAAGAACGCGCAGGAGGCCCACGAGGCGATCCGGCCTTCGGGCGATCGCTTCCGCACGCCGCAGGACGTGCGCTCGGAGCTCTCGCAGGACGAGCACGCGCTGTACGAGCTGATCTGGATGCGGACGATCGCGTCCCAGATGAAGGACGCGCAGGGGCAGACCGTGTCGCTGCGGATCGCCGCCGACTCGAATGCCGGCGAGGCTGTGGAGTTCGGCGCCTCCGGCACCGTGATCACGTTCCGCGGCTTCCTCGCCGCCTACGAGGAGGGCCGCGACGCCGACCGCGAGGCTCCGGAGGGCGACGAGGAGCGCCGCCTGCCGAACATCTCCGAGGGCGACGCGGTCGAGTTGCGCGCGCTCGAGCCGCAAGGCCATGAGACGAGCCCACCGGCGCGCTACACCGAGGCGACGCTCGTGCGGACGCTCGAGGAGCTCGGCATCGGTCGGCCGTCGACCTACGCGTCGATCCTCGGCACGATCCTCGATCGCGGCTATGTCTTCAAACGGGGCACGGCTCTCGTCCCCGCCTTTCTCGCCTTTTCGGTCGTGGGTCTGCTGGAGAAGCACTTCGGCCGGCTCGTCGACTACGACTTCACCGCCTCGATGGAGGACGACCTCGACCGGATCGCCTCGGGCGACGAGCACCGCGTCGAGTGGCTCGGCCGCTTCTACTTCGGCGACGGGCCGGGCTCCGCCGCCGACGCTTCCAGCCTTGGACTCCACGAACTCGTCTCGGACCTCGGTGCCATCGACGCGCGGGAGATCAACTCGCTCGAGATCGGCGAGGGGATCGTCCTTCGCGTCGGCCGGTACGGCCCGTACCTCGAGCGGGACGGGCAGCGCGCGAGCGTCCCCGAGGAGCTCGCTCCCGACGAGCTGACGCTGGAGCGGGCCGAGGAGCTGCTCTCCCAGCCCAGCGGAGACCGTGAGCTCGGCGCTGATCCCGAGACCGGGCTGTCGATCGTCGCGCGCACCGGGCGGTACGGCCCGTACGTCACCGAGGTCATGCCGGAGGATTCGAAGGAGAAGCCTCGCACCGCCTCGCTCTTCAAGACGATGTCGCTCGACACCATCGGGCTCGAGGACGCGCTGCGCCTGCTCCAGCTGCCCCGCGTGGTCGGCGCCGCCGAGGATGGGGAGGAGGTCGTGGCGCGGAACGGACGCTACGGGCCGTACATCCAGAAGGGGAAGGAGTCGCGCTCGCTCGAGTCGGAGGAGCAGCTCTTCACCATCGACCTGCCCGGCGCGCTCGCCCTCCTCGCACAGCCGCGCCAGCGGCGCGGCCAGCGGGCGGCCGCCACGAAGCCGCTGCGTGAGCTCGGCACCGACCCGGTCAGCGGCAAGGAGATCGTCTTGAAGGAAGGCCGCTTCGGCCCGTATGTCACCGACGACGAGACGAACGCGAGCCTCCGTAAGGGCGACGATCCCGAGACGGTCACCCTCGACCGCGCCGTCGAGCTGCTCACGGAACGTCGTGCGAAGGGTCCGGCGAAGCGAGGCGGCCGTCGCCGCAAGGCTTCCTGAACTGTTCTCCGCAAACTTCGCCGACCGGTCCGCGTCCTATGCTCACGAACCGGTCAACGCGCGGAATACACTTGCCGCGCGGCTCGTTCGAGCGACCGGGCAGGTGCGGGAGCGGCGGCACTCCCGGGCAAGGGTGGCAACCGGAGGACTTCCCTCCTAAGGTACGAAGGCTTGCGGGCGAAGCAACGAGGTAGGAGGAAGGGTGTGAGGGAGCGCTGACGCAGAACCAGCTCAACGATTTGCTCGAGTCGGACCAGATCCGCGCCATCGTCGAGGGCGCCGAGGAGCGCGGCTTCATCGATCCCGCTCAGCTCGAGGCTTTCGCGGCCGAGCTCGAGCTCAATGACCAGGAAGTCGAGGAGCTCACGCGCGAGCTCGAGCGCACGGGCCTCGAGATCGGCCAGCCGACCGCGGCCGTGGCCGTCGCGGCACCGCCCGAGGCGCCCAAGGAGGCGGCCGAGGAGAAGCAGGAGGAGCCGGAACCGGAGCCCCAGGTGGCTCCCGTCGCGATCTCCGGTTCAGCCGACAGCCTGCAGCTCTTCCTCGCCGACGTCGGCCGCCACAAGCTGCTCACCGCGGCCGAGGAAGTCATGCTCGCCAAGCGCATCGAGCGCGGCGACCCGTCTGCGAAACGTCACATGATCGAGTCGAACCTCCGGCTCGTCGTCTCCATCGCCAAGGGTTATCGCGGCCTCGGCGTCCCGTTTCTCGACCTGATCCAGGAAGGAACGCTCGGCCTGAATCGCGCCGTCGAGAAGTTCGATTGGCGCCGCGGCTACAAGTTCTCGACCTACGCAACCTGGTGGATCCGGCAGTCCGTGCAGCGGGCGGTCGCGAACCACGCGCGCACGATCCGTGTGCCCGTCCACGTCGTCGAGCGCCAGCAGAAGCTGTCGCGCGCGGCGCGGCGGCTCGAGGTCGAGCTCGGGCGTGAGGCGACGAAGGAGGAGCTCGCGGAAGCGACTGGCCTGCCGATGCAGCACGTCGACGAGGCGCTCGGAGCGGCCAACGCATCCGTCTCCCTCAACCAGACGGTAGGCGCCGACGACGAGGGCGAGCTGGGTGATCTGTTCGCCGACCGCGAAGCCGCCGATCCGTTCGACGAGGCCGAGGAATCGCTCCGTCGCCAGGGTGTGCGGCGCGCGCTCGAGGCGCTTCCGGAGCGCGAGCGGCGGATTCTCGAGCTGCGTTTCGGCTTCGAGGGCGAGCCGTGGACGCTCGAGGCGATCGGGAACGAGCTCGACCTGACGCGAGAGCGGGTTCGCCAGCTCGAGGGTCAGGCGCTGTCGCGGCTCGGCGCGCTTCGCGACCTCATCTCGGTCGCTGCCGCTTAGGTCTAGCTCGGCTCGAGCTCCGGTTCGGCCGGGTCGGTGTTGCGGAAGACGAAGGTCGCGCGTTCGCGCGGCTGCTGCTCGTCGATGTAACACCGCTGCGCCGGCAGGTAACGCACGCGATAACGCTCGCTGATCTCCTCGAGCGAGTCGTACCAACGCAGGTCACGCTCGGCGCCTCGGCGGGCGGCGACCTCGAGGTCGGCCTCGACCCAGACGGTCGCGTCCCACAGATCGCCGAGTTCCGGCCGTTGCAGGAAAACGCCGTCCGCCACGATCACGAGCCGGCTCGGGCCGTCGATGCTCAGCACGTGCAGGCGAAAGCGCTCGACGTCGAACGCATCGAGGTAGTAGCCCTCGGGTGAGAGATCGCCACGTGCGTAGCGTTCGCCGGGCGGCCGCTCGAAATAGTCGACCGAGACACGGATGCAGGGGCGACCGCGCGTCGTGAGCAACTGTGCGACCTCCTCCGCGAGGACGGTCTTGCCGGCGGCGTCCACGCCGTCGATCCCGATTCGCGTCAGCCGGTCGGAAGCGTGAACTGCGGCGAGGGCGTCTCCGAGCTCTTCGAGGACGAGGTGTCGCGGTGCCACGACGTCAATCTTTGCGCAGCTCCGAGTATCGCCTCGCGCTCGAGCGGGGCGGCGCGCAGCTCGGGCGGCGGGCGGCGCAGGAACGAGTCGACGAGAAGAAGCTCGTCGAGCTCGAGCTCCCCCTGACGGCGCGCGGCGGCAAGGCCCGCCTCGACCTCGAGCGCTGCACCGCCGCCCGGCGGCAGCGTTCGCTCCGCCGCGACCCGCCCGCCGGCCACGAAGAAGGCGCGGACGTTGCCGGCGTCTTCCGCCGGGACGAGGACGCAGCACTCGAGCCGCCGCACACGGTCGAGGCGCCGCAGCTCGCGGCAGACCCGCTCGAGCGCAGCGATCCGATCGCGGAGCCGGCCCGCGTCCTCGAACCTCCGTGCATCCGACAGCTCGTGCAAACGACGACGCAGACGCGGCAGCGCCGACTCGGGCCGCTCGAGCTCGTCCGGCAGGAGCGCCCGCGCCGCAAGCTGCGCCGTCCGGCGCGACCGCAGCGGACCGACCGGCGAAGATCGAGTCGACGCGACCACCGAATCGCCGCGCCGCCGCAGCCACACGAGCCGCTCCGGCCGCGACACGCGCGCGTTGCCGGGCGGACGGAGCTCGCGGATCAGCCGCAGCTCCTCGAGCGCCGCCTCGAGCTCCGAGCCGGTCACCCGCCACTCGATTCGCTCCGCTGCTGCAACAGCCGCTTCGACCGCCGGCCGCTGCCGGTCGCTGCGGAAGTACGAGCGCAGCCGGGCCCGCAGGTCGCGCGCGCGGCCGACGTAGAGCACCTGCTCGTTGCGGCCGAGGAACAGATAGACGCCGGGACGAGTCGGCGCGCCGAAGGCAAGGTGCCGCTTGTCGAGCAGGCGGCGCGTCCTCGTCGCCGCGAGCTCACTCAGGTCCGCGACAGTGCGGGCACCACGCTCTTGCGCGAGCCCGATCAGCGCGAGCAGCAGCTCGGCGGTCGCGCGCGCGTCCGGCAGCGCTCGGTGACACGGCCGCTCAGAGGTGTCGAGGAACCACGCCAGCTGGCCGAGGCCGAAGCCGGCCACCCGTCCGGCGAGGAGCCTGCGGGCGAGCCGCACGGTGTCGACGACCGGCGAGCCGATGCGGGAGCCCGTGAGCCGCTCCGTCTCGCGATCGAGAAAGGCGAGGTCGAAACGCGCGTTGTGCGCGACGAGAACGGCGTCGCCGGCGAAGGCGAGAAAGCTCCGCACGGCCTCGTCCGGCCGAGGCGCTCCGCGCAGCTGCTCGTTCCGGAGGCCGGTCACGGCGCTGGCCCCGGCACCGATCGGAAGCCCCGGGTCGACGAGCGTCTCGAACTCGGCCTCGACCTCGAAGCCCCGCAGTCGCACTGCGCCGATCTCGCAGATCCCCGACTCACCCGGGCGCAGTCCAGTCGTCTCGAGGTCGACGACGACATAGGTGGCCTTCTCGAGCAGGAGCGCTGCGCCGGGCAGCTCGGCAAGTGTCACGGCGTCGCCGTTCCACGCAAGTCGAGCGTCGGTCTCGACAACGTCGGCGAGCAGCGAGCGCGCGAGCGCAACTGGAGCCTGCCGGAGGGCGAAGAGGCGGCGCGCCGCGTCCTCTGCCAGTACAGGTCCGCGCTGGTCCTCCACGAGTTCAACGAGCCGGTCAGCCGCGTCTAGCCTGAGCTGCATGCTCGAGAGCCTAGGCGAACATACGTTCGCGCGCCAGCTTGCGCCGCTCCGCGCCGAGCCTGCGGAGGACGCCGAGCAGGTGACGCAGACCCTCCGCGGGGAGCCACTGCGCGTACTCGAAGAGAGCGGCGAATGGGCGAGAGTCGAGACCGCCTACGCCTATCCCGGTTGGGTGCGGCGCGAGGACCTTGCGGGCGACTCCGATGCCGACTGGCTCCGCCCTGTCGCTGCCGATCCCGTAGAGCATGCTCGCACGCTGCTCGGTACGCGCTACGAGTGGGGAGGGATGACCTCGGCAGGGATCGACTGCTCCGGGCTCGTCCACATGGCGTTCCGGGCGTGCGGACGCCTCGTGCCGCGGGACGCCGACCAGCAGGAGGAGGCAGGCGAGCGGTTGGCGGAGGCCGATCTCCGGGCCGGAGACCTCATCACGTACGGCCCGCCCGAGGGAGCAGACCACATCGCGTTCTGGGTCGGCGGGGGTCGCATTCTCCACTCGACGCAACGCGAAGGGATCGACGGCGTGGTCGAGGAAGAGGAGCCGGCGGAGTTGCACGAGCGCCGGCGCGCGCTCGTCCGCCTCGGCCCGGCCGAGTTGCACGAGCGCCGGCGCGCGCTCGTCCGCCTCGGCCCGGCCTCCGAAGTGTCCGCTGAGCGCTAGATTTCGCCGCTCGCGTGGAGCCGACCGCTTTTCCGGGGAGCGTGGCCAGGGTCGCGGCGGCGCTCCTCCCACTCCTCGCCCTCGTTTTCGTTGCAGGCTGCGGCGGCTCCGGTCACGGCGCCACCAACACGCGGGCGTCGACCACCAAGCGGGCGGCGACGACGGCGCGGACCACGACAGCCGCTGCGGCGCAGACGACCGACGCCGGAGCCAACCCGCGCGCGTTCCCCGAGTTCCGCATAGCGATGGACGAGGCGACCGACTATCTCGACCCGGGCCTGTCCGACACGACCGAGGGCTGGGGGGTGATATGGAACGTCTACCTCCCGTTGCTCGGTTACCGCCATGTCAACGGCACGGCGGGGGCGAAGCTCGTCCCGTACCTCGCGACATCGCTGCCGCGGATCTCGAAGGATGGCCGGACCTACCGGCTCACGCTTCGCGACCACCTGAAGTACTCCGACGGAACCGATGTCAAAGCCGGCGACTTCGCGAGAGCGGTGGAGCGGGACTTCAAGCTCGACTCGGCCGGCGCCGCCTTTTTCCGGAACATCCAGGGCGCGGACGAATACGCGAAGAATCCGAAGGGCCGGATACCCGGCATCGAGATCAACGACCCGAGGCGGTCGATCGTCATCCGTCTCAAGGAGCCGCAGGCCGACTTCTCCAACGCGCTCGCCTCGGAGTTTGCAGCGCCCGTGCCGAAAGGCACGCCGACGGCGGACACGTCGCTCCACCCGCTCCCTGCAACGGGGCCGTACGAAATCAAGACCTATCAGCCGAAGTCCCGGATCGTCGAGGAGCGCAACCCCCATTTCCAGGAATGGCGATTCCACGGCGCCGTTCCCGCCGGCAACCCGGACCGCGTCACCTGGGACATTGTCCCGAGCGCCTCGGTTGCTCTCAAACGCGTCCTGACCGGCAAGGACGACTGGATGAGCTACTACCAGATCCCCAGCAAGCGGCTGCCCGGGATCGAGCTGAAGCACAAGTGGCGTCTGAAGTTCTTCACTCCGCCCAACCTCATGTACTTCTTCATGAACACGCGGGTGCCGCCGTTCACGAGCATCAAAGTTCGGCGAGCGGTGAACTACGCGATCTCGCGCCGCTGGCTGAAACGCCTAGCGGGCGGCCTCGCTCACACGAGCGAGAACATCCTGCCGCCGGGCTATCCATCCTTCCGGCCGCACGACCTTTACCGGCACAACCTGCGAAAGGCGATCCGGCTCGTGCGCGAGTCGGGCTTCAGGGGGAAGAGGGTCGTAGTCTGGAACCACGACGTCCCCGCCGATCGGCCGTTCACCAAGTACCTCGTGGCGGTGCTGAACAAGATCGGCTTCCGCGCCACGGAGAAGGTGGTGACCGCAGGCAGTTACTGGACGACGATCGGCAACGGGGCGACGCGTGCGCAGATCGGCTTCGCAAACTGGGTCCAGGACTATCCGCACCCGCTCGACTGGTTCCGGCTCCTCGACGGGCGGACGATCACGCCGACCCGCAACTCGAACTACGCGCATTTCGACGTTGGCTGGGTGAACCGCAAGATCGAGAAGCTGACCCGTCCGACGGAGCTCACGCGCCGCGTCGATCGCCGCTGGGCTCGTCTTGATCGCCAGGTCATGCGGCTGGCGCCGTGGGCGCCGTTCCTCAACCAGGAAGGTACGGATTTCTTTAGCAAGCGCGTGGATCTCCACTGTTACGTCAATAACGTCCTGTACGAGTTCGACTACGCGAGCATCTGCGTCAACAAATGACGGAGAACCACGTCAGTAAAGAGTGTGTTTGATAAGAATCGCGCTTGGGCCGTCCGGCCCATGGGGCAGGGCCGTCCGGCCCAGCACCAGTGTGCTCGCTACCCAGGAGGTGTAAGAGAGTGAGGACGATGCGAGTGAGATCCGTCGCGGTCGCGGCGGTGGTCGCGGCGGGGCTCGCGCTGGTAGTGAGCGCCTGCGGCGGAAGCGGTGGTGGCGGAGGCACGTCAGCGACCACCTCAGCCCAGGGGCAGACCTTCTCGAACCTGAAGGTCGTCTGGGGAACGACGGACTACATGGACCCGGGCCTCTCCTATCGGCTCGAGTCGTGGCAGCTCTTCCAGGACGTCTATCTCGGTCTGGTGGCCAAGCGCTACGGGACCTGCGGCGTCGGCGCCGGCTGCACGAAGATCATCCCGGCGATCGCGCAAAGTTTGCCGAAGTCGAACAGCAACGGCACCGATCTCAAGTTCACGCTGCGCAAGGGGCTGAAGTACTCGAACGGCGAGACGGTCAAGGCGAGCGACTTCAAGAACACGATCATCCG
>Ga0207646_10001063_pt1 | contig 34941 bp, 24 predicted proteins | sample KBSK5502metaG_FD_184343 | JGI IMG/M metagenome (GOLD analysis project Ga0207646, IMG submission 184343) | Corn, switchgrass and miscanthus rhizosphere microbial communities from Kellogg Biological Station, Michigan, USA - KBS K5-50-2 metaG... | ecosystem: Host-associated > Plants > Roots >... | reverse complement strand
GCCACCTACACCGCACAAGCCGAGCAAAGCGACAACGCCGGCAACCTCGGCAAAAGCAGCGCCAACACCTTCACCATCCAGGGGCAGCAGGATCCGATGATCGCCGCCGCGGGCGACATCGCGTGTGGTCCAAGCGATCTCAACTTCAACGGTGGACTCGGCACAGCGGACGCTTGTCGGCAGCTCTATACGTCAGATCTCCTCGTGGGCTCACCCTATGCGGCGGTTCTGCCTTTGGGCGATCTCCAGTATCAGAACGCGACGCTTGCGGAGTTCCAGCAGGCGTACAGTCCGTCGTGGGGCCGAGTCGACCCGATCGCCCATCCAGTACCAGGTAATCACGAGTACATGACGCCAAACGCTGCCGGCTACTTCTCGTATTTCGGCACCACGGCCGGCGACCCGAGCAGGGGTTACTACAGCTACGACATCGGCACTTGGCATTTGATCGCGCTGAATTCGGAGATCGACCTCGGCGCGGGTGGGGCGCAGGACCAGTGGCTAAAAGCCGATCTAGCCGCGCACTCAAACACGTGCACGCTCGCATATTGGCACCGGCCACGCTTCTCGTCTCTCGCCAACGATACGTCCTACGACTTCCTCTGGCAGACGCTCTACGCCGGCGGTGCAGACGTCGTCTTGAACGGTCATGAGCACGCGTACGAGCGGTTCGCGCCGCAGAATCCTGCGGGGGTTGCCGACCCGGCCAACGGCATACGAGAGTTCATCGTCGGTACAGGCGGCGAAGGCCACTCTCCGCCGTTCGGCGCGCCCCCGGCAAACGGCCAGGCACGAGACAACGCCACGTACGGCATCCTCCAACTGACCCTCCACGCCAATGGCTACGACTGGCGGTTCATCCCGGCAAGCGGCGGTTTCTTCACGGATTCCGGGTCGGGGACTTGCCACTGACACCCGCGGTAGGCGCCTTTCTGCGCGCACCGTCAACTCGTGTATGCCTGACTGGTGTAGACGCAGCTGTAACGTGAAGATCCCACCCGCACGGGGCACGACGTTTCGCCGCATTCCATAAGGTAGGGCTCGGACGGCGCCGCCAGGATCCTGGAGAACGTGCTGCTAATGTCGCTCCAATCGAGCGACTGCCGGACAGGCATCAATTGTTTCCAGCAGACGAGGATCTGAGCTTCCCGACAGGTTGCCGCAGCCGAGGGCTGATGCTGCTCATGATCGTCCTCGCTTTTGCGGGTCTGACCGAAGGCACACAGGTGGCACGAGCGATGCCGTTGTTCGGCGAGACACCGCCGAGCGCGACGCTCAAGGTGCCTCGGTACGGCGTTTTCGAGCGTACTTTCCGATGGAGCAGCGCCGATTACTCGAATCCCTGGGATCAGGTGCAGTTGACGATGACGCTGACCTCGCCGGCAGGTGAACGGACGGTGATCGGAGGTTTCTACTCCGGCGGGAACGAATGGAAGGCACGATTCGCTCCGGCCCGGCTCGGACACTGGCTCTGGACCGCGACGCTCGCCGACGGACAACGCTCGCAGCGTTTCAAAGGCGCATTCACAGTGGTTCCGGGACGGAGTCATGGCTTCGTCCGGCGAAGCCCGTACAACCGGTCTCGCTGGGTCTTCTCGGACGGCTCGCCCTACTACCCGCTCGGGATCGGTGACTGCGTCGGCGACGACGATAACCAGAGTTCGAACTCTCCATTCATCGACTGGGGCCTCGACGGCCGCCTCGTGACCGCCGAGAGCTATCTCAACGCCTACCAGGCGGCTGGCGTCAATCTGTTTCGCTGGAGCCTCGGGAACTGCGCCTTTAGCCTGTATCGCACCATCGCGCCCGGCGGGAACATCTACCTGACGCGGGAAGGGGCTTGGGGCGACCAACTCGTCAGGACCCTGCGGCGCCACGGTTTCCGCGTCTACATGACCATCTTCGCCTTTAGCCCGCCGTTTGCGCAGCAACCGAGCGCGTCGGAGCTGGAAGCGGTCAAGCGATACGTCAACTACGTGGTGAATCGGTACGGCGCGTTCGTCGACTTCTGGGAGTTGATGAACGAGGCAACCGCATCCACTGCGTGGTACACGACTATCGGGGGCTACCTCAGGAGCGTCGATCCTTATAAGCACCCAATCTCGACGAGCGTCGAGCAGCCTGAGCTTCCCGTCATCGACATCAGCTCGCCGCACTGGTACCAGACGGAGAGCGAGTTCGAATCCGACAGAATTACGTGGGACTTGCTCAACCAGTGGAAGCAGCCCGGAAAGCCGGTGATCGTGGGCGAGCAGGGGAACGCAGGGCACAACTGGGACCCGACGTCCGCGCTGCGGATGCGTCTACGCGCGTGGACGGCGTTCTTCGGCGAAGGCGCTCTCATCTTCTGGAACACGAGCAACACCAAGAACTATCGCGCCGGCTCGGGCAACATCTATCTCGGTCCCGAGGAACGTGGCTACCTTCGCGTGTTGCAGAGCTTCACGCGCGGATTCGACCCGCGTGCCCGCATCGCGTCGGTGGAGCTCTCTCCGAGCGCAAGCATTCGCGGGTACGCGCTGAGTGGCCCGAGGCAGTACGCGGCGTATCTTCACGCCTTCGGTGATCATCAAACGGCTACGAACGGAGCCAGTCTGACGATCAACATCCTTCGTCGAGGCATTGCCACGTGGATCAGCCCGGCAACCGGAAAGGTGCTGGGCCGCACGGTGTTGGGCCGACCGGGCGCATGGACGCTCCGCGTGCCCTCCTTCGTCACGGACGTGGCGCTCAAGGTTCGATAACGTCCGGCCCCGGTCAGGGCTCATTTCACCTCGTCGGGGATGCTTCCGAAGACAGCAGCGGTATGTCGGATGGATCCGCCAGTCGATCGCTGACGTAAAGCGCGACCCCGAAGGGCACGGACGCGATCCCCGTCAGGTGGTGGAGCAGGTGCAGGGGGATTCCGGCGGCAGCTTGACGCCAACCGCGCTTGGCGAGCAGGAGCCGATAGAATTCCTGGTTGAGGGCGATCAGGCAGATCGTCGCCACTGCTGCCGGGCGAGGACGCCGGAGCAGGAGGGCGAGGACAACGGCGCCGCTTGCGGCGGCGCTCGCGCGATGACGCCAGCCGAGGTTGAGAGTGGTGGCTGCGGGATCGCTCGAAAGCAAGAGCCTGACCCAGGGACTGCCTCGGCGCACGAAGTCGGTTTGAACCATGCTGGTGAGCGTCCAGCGCTTGAGGTGTTTTCCTTGGATACGCGGGTCGAGGATGATCCGCCCTCCACTCGCGACGAGCCGCATCCCGAGGTCGATGTCCTCGATCGATGCATGGGGAAAGCGCCGATCGTCGAAGCCTCCGGCCGCGAGGAAGCCCTCGCGGCGCACCGCGCCCAGGCCGGCCCAGAACGTCACTGCCTCGCCGGCCCCCTCCCGGTGCACGTGGTGGTGCAGGAGGTTCCGGAAATCGGACACGAGACCGTGGCGCTCGGGATCGTCGTCGTAGGCGCCGAAAGCAGCGGTCAGCCCCGGGTCGGTGCGAAAGGCTTCTCTAAATCGCTCGAACGCATCGGGATGCACCTCGACGTCGGCGTCGATGAAGACGAGCACGTCTCCTGTAGCTTGCGCTGCCCCTCGATTCCGAGCCTCCGCAGGGCCAGAGGACGACGGTCGATCGACCACGACCAGCTGGTCGGGTCGGTCGTTCGCTCGATAGATGGCGTCCAGACAGCGGTCCAGGGTCGGGGGACAGTTCGTCGCCGGCACAACGACCGTGAGCCTTGGTCGTGTAGGCGAAGTGTCATCGGGCTGTTTCACCATCTCTACCCATAATGGTAAGAGACCGATGGCCTTGCAATCCATTCGTCCAACCGATAGGCGTTCCCCGACCCGTGTTCTCTTCGTCGTCTACGAGAAGAGCTGGCTCGGGAACGACACCATTTTCTCGGAACTCGGCAAATGCTTTCCGATCCGTGCTCTGCCGGTCCGAAAGCGCTCTCCAACAACCACACTCCATGTGCCGGGGAAAGCGCTGCTCACGTTCGAGGAGTTCCGGAATCTGCTGCGTCTGGTCTTCAACAAGGATCTCTACACGGGCAACTGGATCCTCGTCGCCTCTGCAGGTCACTACTCAACGCTGTTCTTCGGCCGGCTGCTGAAGCTCCTCCGCCGCAACCAGAAAATCTATCTCTACAACTTCTACCTTCACGCGTTCGGCGAGAGACGGTTCGTAAGGTCGATCCTGCGGTTCCTCCTCAACCAGGATGTGCGGATAATGGCGCAATCGTTGGACGAGCTCGAATATTTTCGGGAGCTCAGCGAGTCAAGCGATATCCGCTATACGCCGTATCTGCAAGGTCCCCTGGACGTCGATGCCGGTCCTCAGCTTGGCACGTATGTCTTCGCCGGCGGCCATACGAATCGTGACTTCAATTCGCTGCTCCGCTGCGCGGAGTCTTCTCCCGACCTCGAGTTCGTGATCGTTGCCTCCTCGCGAAGCAAGATCACTGAACCGACGCCCCCGAACGCGAACCTGCTCTTCGACCTCGAACAGGCGGAGTTCTACCGCTTGATGGCGCATAGTCGGCTCGTTGTCGTCCCGTTGCTCGAGAACGTCGGCTCCTCCGGTCAAATGGTGACCCTGGCGGCAATGCAGTTCGGAAAGGCGCTGGTGGTGCCTGACTTCGGCGTTGTTCAGCAGTACGTCGAGGCCAATGTCACGGGCTTCGTCTATGCGCACGGGGACGAGCACAGCCTCTGCGAGACGATCCGCGCTGCATGCGGGGATGAAGATCGGCTCCGAGTCGTCGGGATCGCTGCTCAGAGGCGATACGAGGAACGCTTCACACGCCGGCGCTTCGACGAAGCCGTGGTGAGTCACATCCTTGACGCTCAGCAGGTGCCTGCACCGCCGGTCGCCCTTAACCGCTGACGTCGGCTCGGGTGTAGCCGATCCGGGCGTCGGCGAAGTAGATCGTCGACGAGCTCGCGCCGTTCACAAAGCCAGAGGCATGGTTCTTGTAGTTTTGCAACTGGAACCACGGACCTGTCTCACCTGTTCGCGCAGTCGGCCGCGCCTTGTCATACACCGTCTGCCCGTCGAAGATGATCGTCACGTGGCCGGGTGAGTTCCCGATCGTCCCCTGATCCGAGAATGTGATTCCGATGATCGCTGTGTGCCAGGAATTGAACGCGCTGGCGATCCTGTTCCCCGATCCGTCGGTCAGTTGGAGCACGTTGATGAATTCCCACTGCGACGCGTCACTCGATGACGCGCCCTCGAGCACCCAGGTGAGGTAACGCGGGTTCCCGGACCACGGCTGCACCTTCAGGTCCTGGCAGTCACCCACCCCGTCACGAGAGACGTGGATGTTGGCGAGCTGGTACCAGTCGTTGGGCCAGTTGAACTGCTCCCCGCTCGGAGTGCCGTTTGGCAGGTAGAAGCTGAACCGGAACCAGCGTGTCATGCCCATCGCATAGCTGCCGTTGAACGTTCGTGCGGAGGTCATGCTCAGCGAGGACTTGTCCAGGGAGAGGTTGCCGCCCCAGCCGGCGTCGGTGGTGCGAATCTCTTGGTGGGAGCTCCACGGGCTGCTTGTGCTCGACGGGTGGCTCGCCGCTTGGCTGAGGTAAACGCGCCGCAAAGCCGAGGTCGGACTTACGGTTGTGTCCAGGCAAGGGTCGTAGTAGCCCAGAGGATTCACCGTTGCCGATTCGAACACGGAATCCCAGGCCGGGCAGTAGTCGGCGTTGCCGAAATCGCTACGCCAGTACGGCGAACCACCGGGCAGGGTCGTTGTCGTCGGAGTCGTGGTTGTGGTCGGCAGTGTCGTTGTCGTAGCCGGCGTGGGAGTCGTTGTCGACGGAATCGTGGTTGTGGTCTGCAGTGTCGTTGTCGTAGCTGGCGTGGGAGTCGTTGTCGTCGGAGCCGTGGTTGTGATTTTCAGTGTCGTTGTTGTAGCCGGCGCGGGAGTCGTTGTCGTCGTGGTGCTGAGCGCATTGACGACACGCGTGACATCCGACGTGGCGAGGGTCGATCCGATCTTATTGCTCGCCGTGACAACGACGCGAATCGTTGAACCAACGTCAGTCGCTTGGAGTCTGTAGGTCGCGGCAACCGCTTGCGTGATCGGTGAGCACGCAGCACCACTCGAGTTACATCTTGTCCACTGGTACGCGAAGCTCTGTGTCGGGCCGGCCCATTGTCCCGGATCGGTCGTCAGAGTCTGTCCCGCAACAAGCGTCCCGGTGATCGAAGGCAGCGTAGTTACTGCGGGAGGGTTCTGGCCTGGTGCGAGCGATGACGGACTGAGGCTCTTGCTCGCTCCGCCTGCACTCCCTGCAATTGCTCCGAACGCGAGCAGTGCGAGAACGACGATGCGTTCGCGGCCCATGTTGGGGCTATCGGCGCGTCGCGGATTCTTTTTACCCCTTCTCTAAGTTTTGTTTCGATTGAAAGATGTCGCACAAGAAGGCTTCAGTAGCCTTGCTTGTCGAATACTTCGTAAACCTTTCCTCGAACCTTCTACAAAGGGTTATGCGTCGGTGACGGCTACCAGCGAGGCTTGCGCGAATAGCTTCACCATTCACCAGTTAGTGGGAACAGAAGGTGTGCCTATCCGTACGAAGTGGACAGCGCGCCGTCCGGTCGCCATGGTTCCCTGCTTCCCGTGCTCAAAGTGACTCAAGAGCACATCGACCGCGCATTCAGAATCGCGCGCTGGTATGGACGGCGCGCGCGCCGTGCGGAGATCTCGGACCTCGAGAGCGCAGCCTTGGAGGGTCTCGCGAAGGCGGCCCGCGATTGGAATCCCGACGGATCCTCGTATAAGAGGCGCTCCGGTCGGGGAAGGTCGTTCTGGAGTTTCGCCTTCATCAGGATCATGGGAGAGATGCGTGACGAGCTCCGGCGTTTCGACCACTTGACGCGCAACCAGCGGGCCTGGGTCGGCGAGGACGAAGGCGGCGCGCTGGCGCTGAAGGAGGAAGGACTGGAATGGATCGATCCACAGGAGCCCGTGTCCCTCCACGCGAGCCTAACGGCGGAGGACGGTCAAGATTCGGGCGCACTGATCGACCTGATCGAAGAGCCGCATGACTCGATCGAGGCGTTCGAGCTACGCGATGCGGTCTGCCGAGCCGGCGCCGCGCTGCCGGAACGAACGCGATTCGTCTTCGTCAAGACCGAAGTAGAGGGCTACTCGAACGGGGAACTTGCCGACGCTTTTGAGGTCACCGAAGGCCGGGCGTCGCAGCTTCGGGGCGCCGCGTTCGACAAGATGCGGCGAGAGATCGGCGACTCGTTCCTCGACGCCGCGTAGGTGTGTGTGCCGGGGGCGCTCAGGCGCCGACGTCGGCCTGGGTGGAGCCGATTCGGACGTCTGCGTAGTAGACCGTCGACGACCACGCACCGTTGACGAAGCCAGAGCCAGATTCGGTGTGACTCTTGTAGTTCTGCAACTGGAACCAAGGCCCGGTCTCTCCCGTTCGCGCGGTTGGCCGCGCCTTGTCGTACAGGGTTTGGCCGTCGAAGATGATCGTCATGTGGCCAGGCGAATTGCCGATCGTGCCCTGGTTGGAAAACGTGATGCCCCAGATCACCGTATGCCACGTGTTGAATGCGCTCGCGATCCTGTTGCCACTGGCATCCGTCAACTGGAGCATGTTGACGAAGTCCCACTGCGAGGCATCGGTCGACGAAGCGCCTTCGAGCACGGTGGTGATGTAGCGGGGATTACCCGACCAAGGTTGGACCTTCATGTCCTGGGCGTCTCCGTTGCCGTCGATAGAGACGTGGAGGTTAGCCAGAAGATTCCAGCTGTTCGTCGGCCAGTTGAAAGTCTCTCCGGGCCCGTTGTTCGGCAGTAGGAACGAGAAGCGGAACCAACGGGTTGTCCCCATGCTGAAGGGTCCGTTGAAGGTGTGCTGACTCGTCATGCTCAGCGTTGCTTTGTCCAAGCTCGGGTCGGCCCAGCCGGCGTCGGTTGTGCGGATTTCCTGGTGCGAGGCCCACGGGCTGCTCGTACCTCCTGGGTGCCCGGCTGCCTGGGTGAGGAAAACGCGCCGTGAGGTGTCGAGGGGACTGAAGACCGAATTCAAACAGGGATCGTAGTACCCCAACGGGTTCACAGTTGTCGACTCCATGACCGAATCCCAGGAGGGACAGAAGTCGGCGTTGCTGAAGTCGCTGCGATAGTACGGAGAACCGGTCGGCTGGGGCGTGGTCGTGGTCGTGCTCGACGTCGGCGTGGTCGTACTGGTCGGCGTAGTCGCGGTGGTCGCGGTGGTCGCGGTGGTCGCTGCGGTCGCTGTGGTGGCTGTTGTGGTCGCCGTCGTGCTCGACGCTGTCGTTGTTGTCGTGGAACTCTGTTGAGGCACCGGTACAGTGACCACTCCTGTGGGACTCGAGGTAGCGACTGTGGAGCCGTTGTTGTTCGAGGCGATGATTACCACGCGGAGCGTCCGTGTAGCGTCGGGCGCGACGGGTGTGTATGTCGCCGCCGTCGCTCCGCCAAGCGAGCTGCAACTACCGCCGCTCGCATCGCAGTTTTGCCACTGGTAGGCGAACTTCAGCCCTTTGCCGTCCCAGCTTCCAACATTCGCTGTGAGGGAGCTTCCGAGCTGCGCGGCACCGCTGATCGTCGGTGCTGCAGTATTCGTCGGCGGCGTCTGACCTGGCGGATCCCCGCCCGCATTGGCCAGCCCCGGACTGATCGCGAGTCCGAGAAGGGTGAGACCTCGAATGAGCTGGCGGCAGCGCATCCGCTGACTCCTTCGGCCGGCAAGCTCGGGCTCTAGTCCCTCGTTCGAGCCTTTCGTGGATAAGAGGCGAGGTCGTTAGTGAAAACTCCGGCGGTTTGTTACACGAAGCTCCGGAGTTTTCAGCTCGTCGGGCTTGCGTTTCCGCGACGTGCTTCTTACCTCGTTCGGGTGACTGTGAACTGCCGGCTTCTTTGGACATACGATCTCGGCAATGTCAGAGCTGGACGAACAAGCACCTCTAACCAGCACTGTCGTTCGCGGAGCCGGGTTGGCGGGGGTCGGCTTCGTCCTGACGTACGTGATCTCACTCCTGAGCTACGTCGTCTTTGCGCGGCTCGCACCGCCTGTGACTTTCGGCACGTTCGCCGCAGCATCGATTTTGGTTTCGGGTGCCACGCTCTTCGCCGAGTCTGGAATGACGGCGGTGGTCATTCAATGGCGCGACCGACTCGAAGCCGTTGCCTCGACTGCATGCGTGTCGACGCTTGTCGGAGGTATTCTGCTCTCGCTCGTCGCGTTATTGCTGTCCCCGGCCATAGGCGCGCTATTCCGAAGCCATCACATCGGAGTGGTGGCAGCAGCGCTGTCCGGACTGCTTTTCCTACATGCGGCGCCCGTCGTGCCCTATGCGCTCCTCCAGCGCCGTCTGTCGCTCCGGCCGCGTCTGATCGTGGAACCCTCCGCCGCGGCTGTACAGGGGATCGTGACGGGAGTCGCACTCGCAGCGGGGCTCGGCGTCTGGGCTCTCGTACTGGGCGGATATGCATGGGCGAGCGTCCGGACGGTCGCAACCTGGGCGCTAGCGGGATGGCGTCCCCGAAGGAGAAACGTCTCCTGGGCCATGTGGCGCGAACTTACGCGCTATGCCCGCCATGTCGTTGCAAGCGAACTGCTTCGTGAATCGAGTGGGTTGGGTACGACCGCGCTGATCGGTCGTGTGCTCGGAGCTGCCCCACTGGGCCAGTTCCGCTATGCGTCGCGGATGGCGACCACGGGCGCGAGCCTGACCACGATAGGCGCTTACGTCATGTTCCCCGCATTCGCCCGCATTGCCGCTGACGAGGAACGCTTCAGAGGCGCCTTCACGCGATCGGTTCGCGTGGCCGCGCTCGCGGTCTTTCCCGTGAGCTTCGTCTTCCTCGTGCTGGGAGAGCCGATTGCGGTTCTCGTCTTCGGCAGCGTCTGGCGCCAAGCCGGTCACATCCTCATGGCCCTCTCGGGCATAACGGCTGCCGCCGCTCTCATCTCGGTGGCTGCGGAGGCGGTCAAGGCTGCTGGTCGCCCAGACATCCTGCCGAGAATCCACGGTCTCGCGGGACTGCTATCGATCGTCTTGATCGTCGCCTTCCTTCCCCTTGGGGCCGTCGGCGTGGGAGTCGCGCTATCGATTGGATCAGCGTGCGCTGCGGTGTACGGACTCGGACGCGCCGCCGACGTGGCACACGTGCCCTTGCGTCAGATCTGGGGGGAACTCGCTCCCGCGGCAGTCGCGTCGGCAGTCGTGGCCGGACTTTGGGCAGCGCTGAATCTAGGCATCGACGTCGGGAGCAGACCAGAGATTGTTCAGGCGGGAGTGCTCCTCTGCGAGCTTCTCCTCGGTGCTGCGGTTTATCTGCGCGTCGTCGATCGGCTCTCGCCCAAGTCCGCCGCCGAGATCGTCGCGATCCGACGCCTTCTTGCACCGCGTCTGTGGAAGTCGGCGCGACCTTAGGGCCCCGACCGTCAGGCACCCAGCCCTGGTGAAGCCGGATGTAAAGGCCTGCGGCAGCTAAATAAGCGCGGCTGTTATTCACAGCGCCTTCAAGTCGGGGAACGCCTTGCGAATTTCACTCGGCGTCCTGAGCCGGAAGTGGCGCGTTCGGGAGAGCGTCTTGTACGGACGCTTGAGGAGGCGTGGCACTCTGCGTGGGTCCATCGAGTCAAGCGTCGCCAGTTGCTGTTCTCGCTCACGCATGCGCACCCGGGCAAGCTCGGAGAGATCAGCTGGAAGGTCATACTCTTCCGCCACGATGCGAAACACCTCTCGCGCGGTCCGTGTCATGTCGGCGAAGTTAGCGCTCGTTTGCCCGGGACTCCGTCGGTAGATTGCGAGTTTCATAGGGCAACGGATGAACGCGTATCCGTTTGCCGCGATTCTTAGCCACAGTTCGTAGTCCTCAACGCCCTCGATTCCAGTCCGGAATGCTCCCACCTCGACGAGGACCGCTCGCTGGACTGTTGCGCCGACGAAGACGTAGTTTCCTCGCTCGAGAAGAGCGTGGAGGAACTGTTCGGGCCCCTCGGGGGTTGTCGACGGGTGCCACCGGCTCATGGCGCTCGAACGTTCGATTTTCCGCGTCGCGTCGTCGATGACCCAGGCGTCCGTATAGGCAACCGCTGCGCTGGGATTGGCGTCGAGCGTCGCGGCCATCTCCTCCAGGTAAGACGGAAGCCACACGTCGTCGCTATCGAGCAAGCTGACATACCTTCCACTCGACGCTGCGATCCCAACGTTGCGCGCGCCAGCCTGGCCAACGTTCGGCTGTGAAATGAGTTTGATGCGGGCGTCGCTCAGGAATGGTTCAACGCGAGACGCCGTGTCATCGGTCGAACCGTCATCGACCACGATCAGCTGGAAGTCGCCTCGAGTCTGTCGTTGAACGGACTGGATCGCCGGAGCAATGGTCGAGGCGGCGTTGTAAGCGGGCATAACGACCGAGAAGGTCGGCGAGGCATTCGCGATCACGGGAGTTCGCGCTTTTCGCGGCATAGCGATGGCGCGCGCCGGTGGCGCGATCCGCTCATTGACTCCATAGAGATAGTCGCGGGTCCATGGGTCGCGTGCGCCTTGGCGAGTGGTCACGCGGAAGCCGTGATCGAGCAGGAACTCCTGGACGAGCGCTTTCGTCCGCATGTTTTCCGGGCCGCCTTCGTCTGCAATGAAGTCGTGACACGAAATGCAGACATGTCGAGTGTGGTCGATGAGCCGTTCCATCCCTTGGATGGCGAGTTGTTCGGCGCCCTCGACGTTCATCTTCACGAAGGCGACCTGTGCGATCCCAAGGTCTTTCGCAATGTCGTCGAGCGGACGCGCTGGCACCGTGATTCCTTGGCCACCGTCGAGAACGGTGTTGCGATCGTGTTCGGCGAAGTCGGTGATCATGAGCTCACGCTCGTCGGCCGACGCCGCCACTTGAAGTGGAGCCACGTTCGTGAGCCTGTTCACCCGGCAGAGTCGATCGAGCCATTCGTACGTTCGCGGGTGGGCTTCGATTGCGACCACGCGACCCTCCGAACCGACCAGGCGGGAGAACAGCAGCGTCGCCATACCAATGCCGGCGCCGACATCGAAAACAACCTCTCCGGGACGTGGCGTGTACTCGTAGAGATAGATGTCCCGCCCACCCGCCGTAAAGCTCTTCAGCGGAACAGGCCCACCCAACCGCCAATGCGGGATCGCCTCGCCGCCGTAGTAATGAATCCAGGCGCCGTCTTTCCAGCGCACGAAGCACGGCTCCCTGTGTACGACCGTGATCCAGATCGACCCGAGCACGCCCAGAAACCAGCGTCCCCCGGGACGGTCGAGTTGCGTCTTTACCGCCCTTCGCCAACCACTCATTCGCTTCCGGACGTCCCCTTGCTCGGGCGAAGCGCCGGACGCGCTGTGCGGTCAGGCGCTCGAGGTTTGTGCTTGCTCAAGGCGGTGTGGGTGATCGCGTCGACCCACGCCGACCGCCCTTCGTTCGCAGGTCGTAGAGAAGGAGCTCCGAATGGAACCGACTTATCTTCGTGATTGGAGTTCCGAGCCGGTCGAGAAGGAGCGGGAGTTCTGTGTCCTCGAAGCGGAGCTCCCGAATTGAGTTTGCGTGCGAGAAGAGGATCCACACACGTCGACCCCCCAGCATCCTACGCACGTCCCGCCGATACACGTTGTAGTGATCTCGCGCCCAGAGACGCGGATAGCCTTGTGCCCACAGTCCCACTACAAAGTGCGGGGGACGGGAACGAAGCGCGCGCGAGAACAGCATGGGCCCGACCGCGGTCTGCCTCGCAAACGAGAGGGGAGGAGCCGAAGAGCTCGCTCCCAGACAGCCGCATTCATGGTAGTACCGAAACGCGTACTGCGCGCTGTAATAGACGTAAAGAGAATCGCCCGGCTGCCATCGATGAACAAGTTCGACTAAGAGCGGCTTGATCTCCTCTTTTTGGCGCGGATGAGCGAGATGCCTCGCCGCCTCCGCAACTGGATGTTCGACGACGAGAATTGTCAAGGCGGCTCCGACGATAACCATTATCGCCGTTTTTCTTGCCAGCCGCGAGATGGAATAAATGCCGTGAGCGACAAATAGGCTCACTCCGGGAATGACGAAGAGAAGCGTGCGCTCGAATGTTGGATATCGATGACGAGCCGTCGCGGCGAGGACGAAGGCGATTGGGAGCCCGACAATGAGGGCGTGGTCGAATCGCCGTCGGAGGAGGAAAATCGCACCGGCAAGCGCGGACGCCAGAGCCAGCAGGCGAACGATTTGAGGGATCCCTCCCTGGCCGAATGGGAGACCTATTGCTTCGGCTACGTTGCCGATCACGACGTGCAGACCGCCGCCGCTCGTTCCTGGGTTACCTACCGATGATTGCAAGTGGCCGAGATCGCGGAACGAGATTTCATAGAAGAGTGCGGAGCTCACGCCGAGGAGCAGGAGCGAGACCATCACAATTCGGCCGAGATCCGACCATGTCCGCTGAGCTAAGAAATAAGCCCCGTAAGCAACAAAGATCGCTGGAAGGAAGAAGAACGTGGCGTGTGAAAACCAGATCGCCACTGCGCCCACAACAGAAGCGGCTGCATAACGACGCCAGGTGGGTCGACCGGGAGTGATCGCCACTGCAGAGATAGCGAGACCCGCGATCACATCGCACGAGTACTGCTTGAGCTCTGTCGAGTAGTAGATGAGGCCGTCCGCGCACGCGAAGAGGAAGAGGGCGATGAGCGCGCCGGCGTCCGTCATTACCTTGCGAGCGACGATGTACATGAGCGGGAGCGCTCCGATCCCGCACAGCAAGGGAAACAGCCTTAGGACGTCTTCCGAGTTGCCGAATCCGAGCGCGAGAACCTTGACCACGACGAGGAATCCAAGAGGTGCCCCCTGGTCGAAGTCGAGAGGATGGCTGAGACCCCCAACGGACCGGTTCAAGATGTTGATCGCGAGCACTGACTCGTCGAGCCACATCGATCGGCCCGAGAAGAACTGGGAGAGGCGGAACACCAGGCCTGCACCGATGATGGCTATCGCGAGGAGGCGAACCGGCGCTACTCGATACGGGAGGCACGCAAGCGCCCGCGGTACGTGCCAGGCCAACTGGTGCGCGGCTCGCCGAGGGTTTTGGTCTGTCCTGGCGCTGTTACTGTGAATGGGGGCAGAGGCCGATCGAACCGCTCCTACAAAAGGTTCATGCACATGCGCTCGCATCTGCTGCTAGAGCCGGCTCGCGCGAGTCGGCGAGCAGGAAGCACTCCTCCCACTGGGCGAGCTCTAGAAGGCAGTAGAGGATCCGCTTGTGGTCGTGTCGACCGCTTCGGTGCTCCGAGACGAGTTTGCGCACGACGTCGGAATCGATGAACGCCGCGAGGTAGGAGTCCTGTCCATATCGCCGCTCGAGCTCGCCTCCGAGCGACGTGCGTAGCCAGTCATCGTAGGGCGTCGCAAATGGATGTTTGCGCCGGGACAGGACCTCGCGCGGGAGGAGCCGTGACAGCGCCTTTCGATAGAGCCACTTGTTCGCGAGCCGATGGACGCGAAGGTGCGCAGGAATGCTTTGTACGAAGCGCATCAGCTCGATGTCGAGGAACGGGACCCTTTGCTCGAGCCCGTACGCCATGGACATCTTGTCTCCATAAATCAAGAGGCTGTCCGGAAGGAAGAGGTGCGTGTCGAGGTACAAGGCCTTCTCCAGGAGGTCGCGGTCGCCAACGTCGGCCAAAATCTTCCCGGCGACGATTTTCCGCTCCTGTTCCGCCTCTTCGGAGAGGCCGCGGCGTAGATCCCCGCGAAGGGGTGGAGCTGTGATCTCGAAGATCTCGAGTAGCGCTTGGTCCCCGGGGACACCGAGCAAACGCGCTGCCCGTTTGGCCCGTTCGTTCCGTGGGAGAAGCTGGACGGCAGCGGCCGTTGCCGATGCGAGGTTCCGCGGTACTCGCCGGGCGGCACCCAAAGCCGCGGCAGCTCGGTGTCGCGGATAGCCACCGAGCGGCTCGTCTGCGCCTTGCCCTGAGAGGACGACTTTGACGTGTTGGCGAGTAAAGCGGCTGAGTTGGAGGAGTGCCGGGGCTGACGCGACGCCGCACGGTTCCTCGAGCCGATGCATGCCGAGCGCGAGCTCGGACACAAAATCGGTCTCCAGCATCTCTACTTCGTGATGGCGCGTGCCGAAGAGTGCAGCTGTCGCCGCGGCTGCTGATCGCTCATCGACCGCTCCGCCCCTGTGCTCGGGGAATCCGATCGTAAAGGTCGCCGGAGCCTCAGCCGCTCCTTGGGCCATCGCCGCAACCACGGCTGCCGAGTCGAGGCCGCCGCTCAGGAACGCCCCGTAGGGTACGTCGGACATCATCTGCCGCTGAACGGCCGTGACAAGATGGTTGCAGAGCTGGTCGGCGAGTTCGGCCGGCCCGTCCTGCAGGAGCGGTCCGGGCGGCTCGCGATAGCTGAAGAGACGAACGCCGCCCTCGTCCACCACCAGCGCCGACGCCGCGGCAAGTTTCGAGATTCCGGCGAAGAGAGTTCGTGGTGCGGGTACGAAACGCCAGGCGAGAAAGTGATCGAGCGCCACAGGATCGATGTCCGCGGTCAGTATGTTGGCCGCAAGAAGCGCTTTGATCTCGGAGGCAGCTACGAACCGCCTTCCGTCGGACCACCAATAGAGGGGCTTGACGCCGTAGTAGTCACGGGCGAGAAAGAGTGTGCGGCGCGGCTCGTCCCAGATCGCGAACGCGAACATGCCGTTCAGGCGCCGGACGCAGTCGTTTCCCCACTCCTCATAGGAGTGTAAGACGACTTCCGAGTCGGATCGTGTGGCAAACCGATGGCCTTTGCCCTCGAGTTCTCGGCGGAGCTCGAGGTGGTTGTAGATCTCTCCGTTGACGATCGCAGTACATCTGTGGTCTTCCGAAACGAGAGGCTGGTCGCCGCCCTCGACGTCGATGATGGCGAGTCGCGTGTGCACGAGTAGCGCTGAGCCAAGGTCGGCGGTGCCCTCGCCGTCCGGACCACGGTGCCGGAGCGCCTTCCTCAGTGCAGGTGCAGCGTCGCGTAGGCCTGTCCGATCCGGGTCGAAGATCGCCGCAATCCCGCACACTTCAGCTCAACGTCTCCTGATTCCGGCGGCGAATCGACCTCGGTGAGTGCGGACGGTCTTTCCCTCTCATAACGTTGCGCTCTCGAGAGACTCGTTGGGTCCCTGTCACCCGAAGAGCATATTCGCCTGCGTCACGCGGCTGAACTGCCGTTTCAATAGAGATTCTCAGGTCGGCCTAGGACGAAGCAACCTGATGAGACGCGCGCTTGCGCAGGACGATGAAGATATCAGTGTCCTCCGGCTGGACTCGACCACGCGTCAGCCACCGGACAAGAGTTGCTCCTTTGCGCCAGCGTCCGCCGTCCAACCGGAGTCGCTGCCGAATCAATTGCTGTCCGTAATCCTCGTGCACCGCCCAGAACAGAATGTCAACCCCCTCCTCGCGTGCGTAGTTTCGGAGGCCCCCTGGCGAGATCGGGGCCGAGAAATACGTCGGAAACGGACCGTGGTCATCAGAGCCGGCTGACGCGATCCCGAAGACCCTCCGATACACCCAAACGTGGAACGCATGTGGCGTTAGGCGGGTCACCCAGCCCTTGATCGAGCGGGCATTCGGCACGGCCAAAACGAGAACGCCTTTCGTCCGAAGCGCTTGCAGCATGTTGTCGAGCGCTTCTCGGGGTCGCGGTAAATGCTCCAGAACGTTCCAGCAGACAACCACATCGAAGGCCTCGTTCGGGAGCGGGTGAGATTGCAGGTCACCAATGATGCTTACGTCCAACGACTTGTTGCGCTCGAGTTGGCTAGGCGAGATGTCAACTCCGGTGATTCGTGCTGTCGGTCCAAAGTCGAGGTGACTCGCGGATCCGCAACCGGCTTCCAGCACGTCGATCTGGGACCGAGGCCTGTCGAGAATCGCATCGGTGACCGCAGCACTCAGACCCTGGGGAACATTGATCCCCTCGGGGGCATTTGCTACATCCATCGGCCGAAGTGACGGTCTTTTGCGGCGATGGGTGGGATTGCCACTAAGGGAAACTACGCGAGAGATCTTGGGTCCCAAAGGCGCCTCCGTAGCAACCCGACTGCAATCCAGCACAAAGCAGGGACAAACGAGAAGAACCGCATGTCGGTCGTGAGCGCGGTTAGAGCCACGACGCTGAGGACCCCCAGGAGTGCAAGCGAGAACCACTTCGAGGTCGTCGTCCAGCGAGATGCGCGCAGAGTTAGGCGTGCCACGATGATCCACGGCAGTAACACGAGCGCAAGGCCGACGGCTCCGAGTTCAACGAGGATCGTCAGATAGGTGTCGTGGCTCGTATAGTCGTATAGCTGCTTCGTTGGCAGGTTTCCCGTATTGAAAGACTCAGAATTCTTCACTGTGTCGAACTTGCCGTAACCCCAACCGAGAATGGGCCGCTGTGCCGCCAGGTGCAGAGATGCCTCGGAGATGACCAGGCGCGTCCTGACATTGACCGTTTCGCCGGGCCCACGTGCTCGGTAGACCGACGAGCTCGAGATTGGCCCCCAGCTCAGCGCAATGAGTAGAGCAGCCACGGCGGTGACACCGGCGGCGATCAGGCGCATCCGCGGTCGAGCGACGACGAGGAGCGCCGCCGCCGCGAAGGTCGCGAGAATTGGGCCGCGCGTGTAGGTGAAATAGAGAGCCGGCACAGTTGCCGCGAGAGTCGCCAGGCTGAGCCGCCGCAGCTTCGGTGGGCCATCCCAGACCAATACCGCCGTCGCGACCATGATCCCAGCGCCGAGAAACGCACCCAGGACGGCAGGTTGGGCCAGGGTCGAGACGACCCGGGGTGGATGGTCGCCATAGTGCTGACCCCAAAGATTCCAGCTCGTGTAATGCTCGGCGATCGCCATCGCGCCGACGATCGAGCTGCTCGAGAGCAAGGCAGCCGCAACCCCACTCGCCGACAGACGATCCAGCGGTCCGAAGGCACAGAAGTAATAGAGCGGTACGCCGACGAGGATGCCTCCGTAGACGAGGCTGACGTAGAAGTGGAACGACAAGAGTGCCGAGGCACCGACAACGGCCTGCGACAGCAGCACTAACGTCAGATATGCGAAAGGAAGGGCGTCATACCATCGCAAGCGCCGCGCAAGCTTGTTCGACCCGAGCATTTGTAGTGCCATGACCGCGAGCGGGAGCACGTAGACGATGGAGCTCAAGATCCAGCCGATTCGGTTGAAGCGCGCATAACTTTGAAAGAAGGGCCCGAAGAAGAGCCACCCGACGAAGAGCCGATCTGGCCCCAGGCTCAGGTAGATCACGACGATCGCGAAGAGCAATAGCGCCTGGACCGCCATCCACGTCAGGTGACCTCTGTGCGTGACTCCCCAGCCGGCCAGGAGGCTGAGGCCGAGCGTGGTTCCAACGAGGATCGATGCCGCAAGCCCAGCCGGCCCATCAGGCTGTGCGAGCCGTCCGGGGAGGGCGACTCGCATCAAGGCAGAAACGACCGCAGGAGGCACTGAGGTGGCCGCATTCTTCTCACCATAGCGCAAGAATTTCAGTGCAAATAGCGGAGTTGGTCGAGGGTTCGGGCGAGGCTCTCCGCGGTGTTCGGGACCCTGCTGATCCTTGCCCCTCTGGTCATCATTGACCGGATCCTTCTAGGGGCGGCGCAGACCGCGGACGCCGTTCAGTGCGGACCGGAAAGCCGGAAGACGAATTGGTTGTTCCCGGTCGCTGCCGTCGGGATTCGAGTGATCTTGAGCTCCTGCAACCCGCACGCAACGCGGCAGAAAGAGACGATCTCGTCTGCCGTGGCGTACTCGTACGGAAAGCCGCCCAGCCAGTCGATCAAGTCAGTCATGAGGGCCATCCCCCGGGTCTGTTTGTACTCGGAGGCTACCCGGATGGGATTCCGCCGTCCGCCCAATTCACGGGCAGTCCAGTATCCGAGGTAAGCGGTCTCCATCGCACGCTGGACCCAGCGGGGTGAATGGTTGTAGCGGTGCTTGATCTTCCACCACCGCCGTGAATCGAGGAAACCCTCGGTGACTCGGTTGTAGATAGCGATGCAGAGCAGTCCACCGGGCGTGACAAGTGTGGAGGCATTTCGAATGGCTGTGTACATGTCACCCGTGTGGTGGAGGACCCCCCAGGAGTAAACGACGTCGGCACGTGGCAGTCGTGAGACGAAGCCGCTATCGAGGATGGAGCCCTCGAAGATTTCCCAAGTCTCAGGACTGCCGATTGACCTCCAAAGTCTGCGACAGGCTTCGACAGAGTCCGGGTCGACGTCGACGCTGATCACTTTTGCGGCGTCTGCCAGATGCGCACACAGCGAGAAGAGGCCACTTCCTGCTCCGATGTCGAGGAACGTTTTCCCAGTGAGCTCCTCGCCGATCAGGTCAGCCAAGGAGCGGGCTGCAATTTCGACTCGCTCAGAATCGAAGTAGTTCTCGATGTAGCGCTGCCAGTTCCGGCCGAATTTGAACGCGTCGCTCGGTGGGGTCGAGTTAGGCTCATTTGCGTTGGAATACGTATTCATGTGACCCAGTCGAACTCTTAGTCGAGTTTGTCTGCCGTTACGCTCATCGTCTTAGGGGACGAGCTCGGCTCCAGCCGCGCTTGCAATGGAAGCGATGCCTAACGCGTCCTGCCATTGTGCGCTGACGACTTCCGGCGAATGATGTTCGAGTATGTACGCCCTGCATCGAGCAGCCACGTCAACTTGACCTGTGCGGTCTTCCCAGAGCTGGCGGGCCAGATCTACGAGGCGTTCCGACGACCCTTGCGCGAAGGCGCCCAACCTGTGTTGCTCAATAACGCGATCCGGGTCGTGCGTCAAGGCAAGGGCGGGCACGCCCCGGGCCCAGCCTTCGAGAAAGATGTTTGGCATCCCCTCGAAGTCCGCTGTGTTGACGACTGCAACAGCGCGGTCGACCAGGTTCATGAGGTCTCGCCGCGGTCGTGGCGGCAGCAGTTCTAGGTTGGTGACCGTCGCCGCCATTCTTTCGACCGTCTTCATCAGCTCCGGTCCGGGTTCGCTGTACGGATCTGGCACTCCGACCATCCAGAACTTCGCCTCCGGAAGTGACCGCGCAAGCTCTATGAATTCGAAAGGTCGCTTGTACCAGACCAGGCGCCCGATCCAGAGAAACGCTTCTGGGTAACGGTCCCGCTGGGCTGCGGGTTCCGCGATGCTCCTGATCAACACGGCCGAGCGGCCAAAGCGCTCCTCACACAAGCGCGCCTGTTCCGCAGTCTGGACGACGATCTCATCCGCGAGGCGAATCCCAAGACGGAAGAGCACCTGGTTATGGCGTTTGGTCGAGACTCGGGAGAAGTCAAAGTCCGAGAGGTTCGCGCTCGAGTAAACGAATCGTCGGCGCGAAAGCTTTGCGAACAGCCCAGCGAGGCCGACATCGGGACCAGCGGCGCGCGTGACGAGCACGTCGGCATGGGCGTCGACCACCGCTCTGCGAAGGCTGAGCGCTTCACGAATTCTGCCAAGCCGCTGGTGCGCGCGGTATGGCGGCCGCACGGAGACCGTCACTCCGTCGAGGAGCGACGGAATCGTGGTGCCGGGCAGATCGAACACTAGTAAGCAGACCCTCGAACCTCGCCTGGCGAGCGCGCGGGCAAGCAGGAAGATCTGCGTCTCAGCACCACCGGCCGGCGAGGTCACCGCTCGGGTCAGCAAGGGGCCGAGCCAGGGAACGTAGAACGCAACGTCGTAGCGACTCCGCGTTCTTCGCCTATGCGCAGAGTTGATGACGTTTGGGGCGGAACTAGTCCCGAGCAATAGCACTTACCGGTCGGGGACTGGTTTCTGTGCAACGAGTACGACAGTTAGCGCGCCGAGGTCCTCGACTGACTTCGATCGAAATGTCGGCGCGAAGGATGCTTGCATCTCAGCAGTGACGGGGATCTGTGCGGTTACGGTTGCCTCTAGGACGTCGAGCCCGTGCCGCTTGAAGGCCTCGGTGTAATCGGAGCTACGCCACCTGTTCGGCCGCCCGGGCAGATGGGACGCCCGGAGGCTCCACCCGAAATCACCGTATCGCAGGAACTCCAGCGGCCGGTCGAAGTTGCGGTGGTCGCGCAAGTCGATCATGTGACTGGTGATACCAGCCGGTGCCAGCATTCGCGCAATATTGCGGATCGCGGCGTCCGGGTCTTCAAAGTGCTCGAAGGACGCGTGCGAGAAGATGATGTCAAATGAGCCATCCGGGAAGGACGCCGTCTCCACCTCGCAGGGCGACTCATAACTCACCTGCTTTAGAACATCTCGGTCGAAGGGGAGTTCTTCCGAAGTCGTAAGGTCACTCTCGACCCACGGTTCAATGTCGATCGCGACCGCCTCATCAGCCCCGGCGACGACGAACAACCCACATACCCCGAGATTCCCGCCGGGTCCGATCTCGAGCACCCGCCCGCTGATCGATCGGTACCGCGCGATTGCTTCGCTGTGCCACTTGAAGACGCCGATCACGTAGCCCGGATCGTTCTTGCTCGGGTCGTAACCGCGGCGGCGCCTGCGTCGCTCGTACATTCGCCTCGTCGGCGGAAACGCGCGGAAAGCGTTCTTTGCGACGTCTAGGACGAACACGGCTTGCATGATGGCCGTTTTTGGGTGCCTCCATAAGGCCCGTGCAAGAATCCTCGACCGCGGCCGCTACGCTTTGCGCTCGCGATGTGCGGCATTGCCGGCAAGCTATCTCTGTCCGAGCCAGTCGAGCGTCGCCTGCTCGAGCGCATGTGCGCGGTGATCGAGCACCGCGGCCCGGACTCGCGCGGCGTCTACCTGGATCACGGAGTCGGACTGGGCATTCAACGGTTGCGAATCATCGATCTCGAAACGGGTGACCAGCCGATCTTCAACGAGGACAGTTCCGTGGTGGTCGTGCTGAACGGCGAGATCTACAACTACAAAGAACTGGCCGCCGACCTTCGCAGCCGCGGGCACCGATTCACAACCAAGAGCGACACCGAGGTCATCGTGCACCTGTATGAGGACCATGGCGTCGACTGTGTCCAGCACTTGCGCGGCATGTTCGCGTTTGCCCTCTGGGACAGCAGGAAGCGGCAGCTCTTGCTCGCACGTGACCGGGTCGGCAAGAAGCCGCTCTTCTACGCCGAGAAGAACGGGACGTTCTGGTTTGCATCGGAGGCGAAGGCGATCCTCGAGGATCCTGCTGTCGAACGCGACGTGGATTTCGACGCGATCGACAGCTTCCTGCACTTCCAGTACGTGCCGCATCCAGTCAGCGCGTTCAAGCACTTGCGAAAGCTGCCGCCCGCGCACACCCTCGTTTGGCGTGACGGGCAGGCCCGCATCGATCGCTACTGGAAGCTGTCGTACCGCCCTGGACCGGTCGTCGACGAGCGCGACGCCCGTGAGCGAATCCGAGAACAGCTTCTCGAGGCAACCCGCCTCCGGCTGCGCAGTGACGTCCCCCTCGGCGCGTTCCTCTCCGGCGGCGTCGACTCCAGCGCCGTTGTCGCCGCCATGGCGAAGCAGGGTGGCCGCGTCAAGACGTTCTCCATCGGCTTCGGTGTCGCGGAGTACGACGAGACGCGGCATGCGCGCGAAGTCGCTCAGCTCTTCGACACTGAACACCACGAGTTGCGAATCGAGCCGAACGCGATGGATGTGCTCCCTCGTCTTGTCTGGCACTACGGCGAGCCGTTCGCTGATAGCTCGGCGATCCCGAGCTTCTACCTTGCAGAGCTGACCCGGCGGCACGTCACTGTGGCGCTGAACGGAGACGGCGGGGACGAGAACTTCGCGGGCTACACGCGCTACGTCGCCAGGCGGGCCGATCGGTTGGCCGCATTACCGACTCCAGCAAAAGTCGCGTTGGCGCGGTTAGCCGAGTTTGTCGGCCCCAACGGCAACGAGCGCAGCTTCCGTTCGCGGCTCGACCGGGCCGCATACTCGTGGTTGCTGCCGCCCCACGAACGCTACGGGAAGCGGATGGCGTACTTTGACGAGAGGGAGCGGCTCGACCTGTACACCCCCGACTTCAGCGAGCTGGTCGGAACGCATCGGACTGCACCGACCGTCATCACCATCCCCTACGTCGAATCAGACGCCGAAGATGAAGTCAACCGCATCTTGGACGTTGACGTGCACACCTACTTGCCAGGCGACTTGCTGGTCAAGATGGACATCGCCAGCATGGCTCATTCGCTGGAGGTCCGTTCGCCTCTCCTCGATCATCGGCTGATGGAGCTGGCCGCGTCATTGCCAGGCTCGTGGAAACTAAGTGGTCGCACGACCAAAAGAATCTTCAAGGACGCGCTCAGGCCATGGCTTCCCGACCATCTTCTAGACCGCGGCAAATGGGGTTTCGCAGTCCCCATCGCGGCCTGGTTCAGGTCGGATCTGCGCGACCTGCCACAAGAGATCCTGCTTGATCCTCGGTCGCTCGAGCGTGGCTTCTTCAAGGAGGATCGGCTGCGGGCGTTGATCGGCGAGCACCGAAGCGGTGGGTGGGACCATTCCGAAAAGCTCTGGGCGCTGATCCAGCTCGAGCTCTGGCTTCGGACCTTCGTTGATGTCAAGGCCACGGGGCCGCTTGCGCTCGCTGTCGCCGCGGCATGATGGTCGGACGGGGAAGAGCTCACGCCCGAGACCGCTTCTGAGTCATGCGGCGCGCCGATGTCGTCGTCTACGAACCGTTCGCCGGTCCTTTATATACCGGCAATGGGGCTGCGGGCGGTGCCGAGCTCCAATCGTTCTACCTCGCTCGAGCTCTCGCGAGCGGCGGTCTCCACGTCCGCCACGTTGTAGCGGAGATCGGCGCGATGCGTACCGCGGAGGGGGTAGAAGTCGTGCCCCTCTCTAGGGCGTATGGAGGCCGGGGGATCACCCGCCGCCGCGCGATCCTCAGTGCACTGGCCCGTGCGGACGGGCAGGTCTATGTCCAGCGGTGCGCGGGGATGGAGACGGGAGTCGTGGGCGTCTTTGCGCGCGCGGCGCGTCGTCGCTTCATTTTCTCCGCTTCCTCGGACGGCGACTTCACGCGGGATCGGACGATGATGAGCAAGGTCGGAGGAAGTCTCGAGGAGTGGCCGACCCGTGTGCAATACCGGGTGGGCCTTCGCTGTGTGCATGCGGTCGTCGCGCAGACAGAGCAGCAAGCCGAGCTTGCCCGGGAAAGCTTCCGTCTTGCTCCGGACATAATCCGGAGCTTTTCCGCGCCTGAGCGGAGCCGTGCGTCTGGGGGTGAGGCGTTTCTCTGGGTGGGAAGCCTCACACCGGTAAAAGATCCGCTCTCCTTTCTTACCCTGGCGGAGCAGTTGCCCGATGTTCCCTTCGTCATGGTCGGAGCCCCGCACCCAGCACAGTGGCACGACCTCGCCACGACAGTCAGAGAACGTGCTGGCAAGCTGGCGAACCTCGAGTTGCTGTCGCCACGGCCGCGCGACGAGTTGCTCGATCTCTACGGTCGTGCGGTTGCGATCGTGAACACGTCGTTGTTCGAAGGGTTTCCGAACACCTTTCTCGAAGCCTGGGCGCGCGCTGTGCCCGCCCTCTCCTTTCGCATCGACCCTGACGGCGTCATCTCTCGAGAAGGCCTCGGGGTGGCCGCGGGCGGTTCGCTCGAGCTTCTGACACAGTCGGTCAACCGTTACGCCGCCGAGCCCGAAGTGGCGCGCGCTGCCGGCGAGATCGCCTATCGCTACATCGTGCGGGAGCACGCCCCGGAAGTAATAGGACCGCAGTGGGTCTCGCTTGTCGAACGTCTGCTGAGGAACTCGAACTGAGAAAAGGCCTTCCGGTGCCTCGCTCGTCTCCTCGAGGCCAACCAGAGCGTTTGCGCATCTTCATGCTTGTCCAACACACAGGCATCCGCGGTCCTCTTCCAAAACTCACCTCGCACCTTGTGAGTGCGCTTCGCTCGCTTGGCTGTACGGTTGAGACTCACCCGTGGGGGCGCCAGAGGGAAGCGGAGTCGTTTCTCGAGAAGGTCGCTCAGCGGTTCCGAGATCTTCTGTCAGTGCGGCGGGCTCTGTCAGGCAAAGAATTCGACGTCGCCGTCGTTCAGACGGCACATGACTGGCGCACCCTCACGCGAGACATCGCGGCCGCGTTCCTCCTTCGAAGGCACCGGCGCCCGATCATTCTCCAAGTACACGGCAGCCAGGCTTCGAGGCTTGCCGTACCGGGGAACCGCACGTTCAAGTTCGCGACGGCGGCTTTGCTAGCCCTTGTCGATGCGATCATGGTGCTCTCGACCGAGGAGCAACGTCAGTTCGAGGCGTTCCGTGACCGCCCGCCGGTGTTCACGGTCAAGAACCCCTACGTTCGTCTTCATCCTGCTGGCTCCTCGAGTGCGGCGGACGGTGAGGTTTCGGAGAGCGCTCGGCTGCTCTTTGTTGGTCGCCTGATCGAGGAGAAGGGAATTCTGGATCTCATCGACGCCCTGCCACTCGTGCTTCAGCACGCTGAGTGCCAACTGGACGTCGTTGGAGAAGGTGAGCTGGAGCACCGGTTGATCGATCGAATCCGGCACCACGGGATCGAGGACCACGTCAAGAGGGCCGGATACTTGTCGGGCTCAGATCTCACGCGCGTGTACCAGAAGGCCGCGATCTTCGTGTTGCCGACGAGCTGGGCCGAGGGATTCCCGACGGTGTTGGCGGAGGCAATGGATGCCGGCCTTGCGATCGTCACCACGCCGATCCGCGGCGCGGTTGATCACCTCGTCGAGGGTGAGAATGCGCTCTTCGTTGGGCCCGGCGACGTGTCGGGCCTCGCAGCCTCGATCACAACCCTGCTTGGTGACGCCGATCTGCGTGCCCGCATGGGCGCTGCGAACAAGGAGCGGGTTCAGATTTTTGCGCCCGATCTCGTAGCCGCGGAGTACCTTCAGATTCTGCAGTCTGTCGTCGCCGCGCATGCTCCCTCCGCTTAGCCGCACGAATGATCGACGAGGACGAGAACGCCGACGTCGGTCCCCGATAACGAACCCGGCGACGGACTAACCTTTTGGATCTACGTGGATGAGCGAGCGAACGGACCTGCCGCAACCGGCAGACCGCGAGATACCTCTTGATGGGCGTCTCGTCCGCAAGGACACGCTGGCGTTTACGGCGACTCACCGCGATGCCACCGCAAGAAATTCTCGCCCGGGTCCCGCGGGAGGCGCGGCATCGCCTTGATGACCTCGAATGGCGGTCCAGCCGCGGTCGGTGGCGACGCCGTTGGGAGCCGCCGCCGTTTGCCCATGAGTCGCACCGACCTATTGGCTTTCTGACGCACGAGCGCGCCGAGGCGCTCGTTGCCCACCATCCGCAGGGGGTCGGAGCGATCATCGATCGGGCCGACCGGGTCTTGCGCGGAGAGGTCTCCTTCTTCGGGTACCCGACTGTCGTTCTTCCCCTCGTGGGGCGCGACTACGCGTTTGACCCGATCGCCGGCGTCCGCTGGCCGAACCGGCAAGGCAAGCGACTGGACTATCGGAATAGCCCCTCGGATCCAAAGTGGATCTGGGAGCTGAACCGACTCCAAGAGCTACCGGTCCTGGTTCAGGCCTGGCTCTTGACCGGCGAGACGGCCTACGCGGAGGCGGCTTCATCCGTCACGCTCGATTGGATTGCCCGACAGTCGCCGGGACGTGGCGTTGCGTGGACGAGCGGGTTCGAGGCCGCCCTCCGCGCCATCTCGCTCGCGACTTCGTACGACGGATTGGCGGCGGTCCCCGAGCTCGAGCGTTCCCTCAGAGAACCCGTTCTCGGTGCCCTGTGGCAGCACGCCCGCTGGATCGAACGAGACCCCTCGACCCATAGCTCGGCCAACAATCACCGGATAGGAGAGCTTGTCGGCCTCCTGACGATTGCCTTGCTTGCGCCGGAGTTACCCGAGACGGCGAAGCGGACTGAAAGCGCGTGCAATGAGTTGGTGGTCGAGGTGGAGCGCCAGGTCCTCAGCGATGGAACGAATGCGGAGCAGTCGTTCTCGTATGGGCTGTTCGTCCTGGATCTCGTGTGCCTGACAGTGTCGCTGCTCGACCTCACGGATCGGAATGTTCCTGCGGAATTGTCGCAGGCCCTCGCCCGAGGTGGCGATGCCCTCTGGGCTCAGATGGGTCGGCCCGACGAGCCAGAGCCTACGTACGGCGATAACGACGACGGGCGAGCGCTTCGGCTCGACGGCATCGATCTTCGGCAGGCGCGCGGTGTCGCGTCCTCCATCTGCGCGCGCCTTGGACACCGCGCCGCGAAGAGCGTCGCCGAGTCGATGGACCCGACGTCGTGGTGGTTGTTCGGCGAAGCCGGAAGCAGACGATTCGACGACACCGAGGAAGCATCGCGACCTCAGGACGCGCTCCTGGAGGCGGCCGGCCTCGTGGTTTTACGTCGAGGCGAATCGCGGGTGACCTTCGATGCTGGGCCACTCGGCTACCGCAGTCTGGCCGCGCACGGTCACGCCGACGCTCTCGCAATCACCGTGTCATGCGAGCAGACGGAGCTGATCGTGGATCCGGGAACCGGGAGTTACTTCCGTCGGCCCGAGGTTCGCAGCGCCTTCCGTGGCACCGGCTTCCATGCGACGGTGAGCATTGACTCGCGCGACCAGTCGATGCAAGGGGGCCCTTTCCTCTGGTCTCGCCACGCGCAGAGCTGGTTCACCCACATCGACCTGGAGGGGGGCGTCATCGCGGCCGAGCACAACGGTTATCTTGCGCTTGCCGATCCGGTTCGACACCGTAGGGTCCTTGCAGTGCTCGGACCCGCTTTGATTCTCGTCTGCGACAGACTCGAGTCGAGCACCAGACACGAGCTGTCGCTCCGATGGCCTCTCCACCCGTCCGTCAAAACGCGACTCGCAGGGGCGACCGAGGTCCGAGCCGAAACGGAAGGGACTCGCTTCCTGGTCGCATTTGCCGGAACCGTTGACGGACGAGTCTCGGTTGACCGCGGCGTCGAGTCACCATTTCTCGGCTGGTACTCGCCCAGGTTGGAAGAACTTCGTCCCGCACCGCTCGTCACATGGGAATCCGTGTTCTCGGAGAGCCTCGACGTCGTGACGGCTTTGTGTCTGGTCGATGAATCTTGGCCTCCGCTCGATCTGGCAGTTCGACGACAAGGCGCAGCGGCAGCGATATCGGTCAAGAGCGTGGTTGGCTCCGAAACCCTGCGAGTAGACTTCGACGCCGGCGGGCGGGTCGAAGGCTTGGCGTCTGAGGACAGCCAGGCTCGAGGCGGGGGGGCCCCGTGAATCTTTGCGTGTTCGGCCTTGGCTACGTCGGTTGCGTCTCGGCTGCCGGCTTTGCCAGTCATGGGCATCGAGTGGTCGGTGTCGACATCGACGAATCGAAGGTGTCGGCCATCCGTTCGGGCACGGCGCCGATCGTCGAGCCCGGGCTCGATGACCTCATTTCGTCGGCCGTGGAGAGCGGAGATCTCCAGGCGACGGCGGACGCGGAGGGAGCCGTCAATCAGAGTGAGGTTTCGCTCATTTGCGTTGGTACACCGTCCGGCCCAGGAGGGGAGCCCGACACGAGCGCGGTGCAGCGTGTTCTCGAGACAGTCGGAGCGAGTCTCCGCAAGACGAAGACACCTCACACAGTGGTCGTGCGCTCGACGATTCTCCCCGGGACGTCAGAGAGTGTCCTGATCCCGGTGCTCGAGCGAGCTTCAGGACGTTCGGTCGACGACGAGCTCGGATTTGCTTTCAACCCGGAGTTTCTACGTGAGGGTTCTTCCCTCGCCGACTTCGAGCGCCCGCCGAAGACCGTGATCGGAGCCCGGAATGACCGGAGTCACGACGCGGTCTCGGGAATGTACGAGGGGATTCCGGGGCCGGTCTTTCACGTTCCCATCGCCGTCGCCGAGATGGCCAAGTACGCCGACAACTTCTTTCACGCGCTCAAGGTCTGTTTCGCGAACGAGATCGGCTCCGCGTCACGCGTGTTAGGCCTTGATTCCCACGAAGTCATGGAGATCTTCAAAGCCGACGAACGCTTGAACATCTCGACTGCCTACCTAACGCCAGGCTTTGCCTTCGGCGGCTCGTGCCTGCCAAAGGATGTGCGGGCTTTGGCCGAGCTCGCAAATCGAGAGCATCTCGACATGCCCATCCTCAACAACGTCCTTCGCGCCAATCAAGCTCACCTGCAGCGTGCCTTCGACATCATCACCGGCCCGGGGGAACGTCAAATCGGGATGTTCGGCCTCGCATTCAAGAGCGCCACGGACGATCTTCGGGAAAGTCCGTTCGTGGAACTCGCAGAACGTCTCATCGGAAAAGGGTTCGACCTCAAGATCTATGACCCGGTTATCGCCCCTTCGCGGCTGATCGGCACAAACCGTAGGTTCGTCGAGCGACACCTTCCGCATCTATCTGTGCTCTTGGTCGACGACCCAGACGAGGTTGTCGCTCATGCGCGCCTGCTTGTCATTGGTAATCGGACACCGCCGGTACTGAGCGCTGTAGCGGCAAGCCGCGACAAGTGGATCGTCGATCTGGTGCGCATGCCGGATGCCGACACACGCCGCGGTGACGATAACTACGTGGGCATCGCTTGGTGAGGACTCTCATCCTCGTCGAGAATCTGTCCGTCCCCTTCGATCGTCGAGTCTGGCAAGAAGCACAGGCGCTCCGTGACGCCGGGGTGAGCGTCACGGTGATCTGCCCGCGCGGGTCGGGGAGGGACATGCTCCGCTTTGAGCACCTCGACGGCGTCGACATCTACCGTTACTCGCTCCCGGCCGCGGTGGGCGGCCCGACCGGCTACCTTCGAGAGTACGGCGTTGCCTTTACGCGGACGGCACGACTCGTCAGGAACGTTGCTCAAAAGGGTGCCGTGGAAGTCGTGCACGCCTGCAACCCTCCGGACTTGCTGTTCATGACGGCGTTGTGGTTGCGACGCCGAGGAGCACGGTTCATCTTCGATCAGCATGATCTCGTGCCCGAGCTCGTGCTCTCGCGCTTTGGCGAGCACCGTCGGTTGCTCTACCGGGTCGCGCTCCGAGCCGAGCGCTTGACGTTCGCCCTCGCCGACGTCGTGATCGCCACCAACGAGTCATACCGTCGGATTGCGCTCGAGCGAGGGAGGAAATCACCGGAGGACGTCTTCGTAGTTCGTAGCGCGCCCGATCTGACGCGATTCGGTCCTGTTATGCCTCACCCCAGCCTCAGGCGGGGGAAGTCTCATCTCATCGTCTACCTCGGGGTGATGGGCCCCCAGGATGGTGTAGATCATGCGCTGCGCGCACTCGCGCTTCTTCGAGAGATCCGCAAGGACTGGTGCGCAATCTTCATCGGCGACGGCGATGTCCGCACGCAAATGCTCGCTTTGGCCGCTGACCTCGGGCTCGATGAATGGGTCCAATTCACGGGGCGAATCCCGGATGCCGACGTGCAAACCATTCTCTCTACGGCAGATCTCTGCCTCGCTCCCGATCCGCAGAACCCGCTGAACGAGAAGTCGACCATGAACAAGATCCTCGAATACATGGCCGTTGGAAAACCAATCGTCTCGTACGACCTACGGGAAGCTCGCGCATCGGCAGGGACGGCCGCTCGTTATGCCGTTCCCAATTCGGAGCACAGCTTTTGTCAGACGATCGCAACATTGCTCGATGACGAACAAGCTCGAACCCGAATGGGTGCCGAGGGACGACTGCGGCTCGAGCGAGAGCTCTCGTGGGAGCACTCGAAAAGAGAGCTGCTTCGAGCCTACGATCGAGCCTTGGAGGCCCGAGTCTGAGGTCTCGTCACCGGGTCCAGTATCGTCCCGGCTCACTCAATTGACGGACGAGTTCGGGCGGCGGATGCTCCTGGTACGGTCCCGGTCCCAAAGAGGGAGATCTCAGCCAGGCCCAGAACATCCCCTCGTCCGCCCCCGGAGAAAGCGCAAATCTCGCTGGAACCGATCAGCCCAGAGCTCGTCATCGTCGACCCTGAGCTCGCACGGGCTGAACGTGTGCGTCTGCTCGAGCGCGCAAGAGTCGCCGCGATCGTCGACGCCGAAGCGCGCAGGCTGGCCGTTCGAAGTGCGCCTCGGTCAGAATCAAACGGAGAGTCGCAGTCGAAAGCGCAGATCTCGCCGGAACCGATCAGCCCGGAGCTCGTCCTCGTCGACCCAGAGCTTGCACGGGCTGAACGTGTGCGTCTGCTCGAGCGCGCAAGAGTCGCCGCGATCGTCGACGCCGAAGGGCGCAGGCTGGCCGTTCGAAGTGCGCCTCGGTCAGAAGCGAACGGAGAGTCGCAATTGGAGAGGGAGCGTCCGATTGTCGACGCTGAAGCGCTCAGGCTGGCCGTTGAAAGTGCGCTTCGGTCAGAACGCGACGGAGGATCGGAACTGGTACGTGAGCGAGTCTCAACGACCGCCCCCCGGTATCGCCGCCGCGTGCTTCAAGGCGCCGTACTTCTCGGTCTGCTCGCAAGCGGCGTGCTGTTGGCAGTCGTTGTTGCGCGCAACGGACAAGGAACACCGAGAGCAGCATTCACCGCGCCGACTTCTCCGACACAGGCATTCTCGCCATCCGTTCTCAGCAACATTCCGAGTCGCGGGATAGTCGCGACCGGCAGTACCGCTCCGCTCTCCAGAGCCCCGGGAGCAGTGCGGCCGCCGCCTCTTCCCGCTTCGCCGAGCGAAACAGCGGTCGAGCGGCACATCTTCGCGTTGATCATCAGCGCTCCGCGGGCGAAGCTACCGCCGGATCTAATCGATCCAACCACCGGTCTTCCGAAAAACAATCTCCAGGTGGTATGTCGCGGGGCCCGTACACCCCACTCATTCCTCTGTGTGATCCGTCGCTCAGGGAATGGACGGGGACTCCTGGTGCGCTACCGAGCTACAAAGGGCGGTGGGGGCGTGCTCACGTGGGTGGGAGGAACGTAGCACCGGGGCGTGCCCGGCTCTTTGCCGAACCGAGGACGGGCTAATGAAGGTAGACGGCCAACCATGCGCCCATTGCGAAGGAGAGGACCACAGCCACCGCGTAGAAAGCCACCCTGGGTAGGTGATGCCGCACCACGCGCGAGTTGAACGTGGCAGCCTCGGTGGCGCGGTCGGCCGTGACGCGCGTGACCCGGACCAGCCCGCTCCAACCTTCTCGCCAGTCGACGTGGACTCCGCCTTCGATCAGGGCGGGCCTCGGCGGGCGCGGAACCCGATCCCGGACACGTGCTCTCACCGGCGCGCCGGCCCTCAGAGGCGGTCGCCGAAAGCGGAGACCGATGTTGGGCGGGTCCAACAGGAACCGCGCGGAGCGCACGAAGCTCGCCAGGGCCAGCATCGCGAGGAGGGCGGCGAAGGAGCCGGCCGCAATCAGCAACGCTTTCATCGACCGTACGTGCGGAGTCGAGGACTGCAGCGACGAGCCCGTGGCAAGGTCTTGAGTCGACCGATCCTCGAAGTGGCGGGCGGCGGCGGGGTGGCGCGCCGCCCAGAGCTCGTAGCTTGAGCCTCTTGAGACAAGCCAGGTCTCGAAATCACCGCGTGTCGGGAAGATTCGATCCGACCAGACGAGGCTCGTCTGCTGCGACGAAACCGTGTCGATCGGACCGACGACGTGGGTCACGCCGGCAACGAGCCCGAGGCTGAAGCCCGGGACGAGAAAGAGGATCGCGAGCGCCCGCATGGCCCGACTCAATGTTGAACCTCCAAGCGCCTCTTCTCAAGGCCGGGGTGGGCGTCTGGGGCCCTTTGAGGGGCATCGCCGGGCCTTGGCAGGAACTCGTCCAGAGGGGGCGTAAGGACTCCGTAAGGGGCAGGACACAGCCTCTGCCGCCTGGGCTACGATGAGCCTCCAGCCAGGAAAGGACGAGTTTGTTCGAACGATTCACCGAACGGGCCCGGCAAGTCGTCGTTCTCGCCCAGGACGAGGCTCGGGCGCTCAAGCACAACTACATCGGCACCGAGCACATCCTGCTGGGGCTGCTGCGCGAAGAGGAAGGTCTTGCCGCGCGCGTGCTCGAGTCGCTCGACATCACTGTCGAGGAAGTCCGCGCACAGGTCGCGCGGATCGTCGGGCAGGGCGACGAGGTCACGACCGGCCAGATCCCGTTCACGCCCCGCGCGAAGAAGGTGCTCGAGCTGGCTCTGCGCGAGGCCCTCTCGCTGGGACACAACTACATCGGCACCGAGCACATCCTGCTCGGCCTGGTGCGTGAGAACGAAGGCGTCGCTGCACGCATCCTGCTCGACTTCGACGCGGATGCAGACAAGATTCGCAACGAGATCATCCGGATGCTCTCCGGGCCCGGCCGTCGCCAGCAGGGTGGCGCCGCGGCTCCCGGCGAGAAGGCGAAGAGCTCCAAGCTGCTCGACCAGTTCGGGCGCAACCTGACCAAGCAGGCCTCCGAGGGCAAGCTCGACCCGGTCGTCGGCCGCCAGACGGAGATCGAGCGCGTGATGCAGATCCTGTCGCGCCGCACGAAGAACAACCCCGTGCTGATCGGCGAGCCCGGCGTCGGCAAGACCGCCGTCGTCGAGGGGCTCGCAGCGCGCATCTCCTCCAATCAGGTTCCGGAGCTGCTGAAGAACAAGCAGATCTACACGCTCGACCTCGCTGCGCTCGTCGCAGGTTCGAAGTACCGCGGCGAGTTCGAGGAGCGCCTCAAGAAGGTGATGAAGGAGATCACCCAGCGCGGCGACATCATCCTGTTCATCGACGAGCTCCACAATCTCGTCGGCGCCGGCGCAGCCGAGGGCGCGATCGACGCAGCGTCGATCCTCAAGCCCGCTCTTGCCCGCGGCGAGCTGCAGACGATTGGCGCGACGACGCTCGACGAGTACCGCAAGTACCTCGAGCGCGACGCAGCATTGGAGCGGCGCTTCCAGCAGATCCGCGTCGACGAGCCGTCGGTCGACGACACCGTGCAGATTCTGCGCGGCCTGCGCGACCGGTACGAGGCGCATCACCGCTGCAAGATCTCGGACGACGCACTGCACGCCGCCGCGTCGTTGGCCGACCGTTACATCCAGGACCGCCACCTTCCCGACAAGGCGATCGACCTGATCGACGAGGCCGGGTCGCGCATGCGCATCCGCACGATGAGCGCGCCGCCCCGCTACCGCGAGCTCGAGGAAGAGATCGAGAAGGTCCGCAAGGACAAGGAAGACGCGATCGAGAACCAGGAGTTCGAGAAGGCCGCCTCGCTGCGCGACAAGGAGCGCAAGCTGTCGCAGAAGAAGCGCGAGCTCGAGGAGAACTGGCGCCAGAACGAAGCCGAGGCCGAGCAGCCCGAGGTCGGCGAGGAAGAGATCGCAGACATCGTCTCGATGTGGACCGGCATTCCCGTCTTCAAGCTCACCGAGCAGGAGTCCGCGCGCCTCACGCGCATGGAGGACGAGCTGCACAAGCGCGTCATCGGCCAGGAGGAGGCGATCGAGGCGGTTTCGCGCTCGATCCGCCGCGCGCGCGCCGGCATCAAGGATCCGAAGCGCCCGACCGGTTCGTTCATCTTCCTCGGACCCTCAGGCGTCGGTAAGACCGAGCTTGCGCGCACGCTTGCCGAGTTCCTGTTCGGCGACGAGGACGCGATGATCCAGGTCGACATGTCGGAGTACATGGAGAAGCACTCCGTGTCGCGGCTCGTCGGCTCGCCTCCGGGCTACATCGGCTACGACGAAGGCGGTCAGCTCACAGAGGCGGTCCGTCGCAAGCCGTACTCGGTTCTCCTGCTCGACGAGATCGAGAAGGCGCACCCGGACGTGTTCAACATCCTGCTCCAGATCCTGGAGGAGGGGAAGCTGACCGACGCCCAGGGGCGCCGGGTCGACTTCCGGAACACGATCGTGATCATGACGTCGAACATCGGCGCCGGCTCGATCTCGAAGAACCAGGGCTTCGGCTTCTCGATCGGCGACGAAGGCGGCCTGAGCTACGAGGAGATGAAGTCGCGCGTGATGGGCGAGCTCAAGAAGGTGTTCCGCCCCGAGCTGCTCAACCGCATCGACGAGATCATCGTCTTCCACAAGCTCGCGAGGGAAGAGATCACAGCGATCATCGAGCTGCTGATGCGCCGCCTCCGCGAG
>Ga0207646_10001062_pt1 | contig 34959 bp, 25 predicted proteins | sample KBSK5502metaG_FD_184343 | JGI IMG/M metagenome (GOLD analysis project Ga0207646, IMG submission 184343) | Corn, switchgrass and miscanthus rhizosphere microbial communities from Kellogg Biological Station, Michigan, USA - KBS K5-50-2 metaG... | ecosystem: Host-associated > Plants > Roots >... | reverse complement strand
AGAAACGATATTGGCCCGGATACCTCGTGGGCCAAGTTCCTGTGCGAGTACCTGGGTGAAATAGGCACTTCCAGCCTTTCCCGCACCATAGGCGGCCATGTTTGGGAGAGGATGAGCGACAATACTACTTCCAATCGTAATGATGGAGCCACCAGAGGGGATAACAGGTAAGAGTGCCTGGGTAAGGTGAAAGACGGCGGTGAAATTCCTCTCAAGACCCTGTTGCCATTGACTAAGAGTGATGTTTTCGATAGAACCGCGAATGCCAATACCAGCATTGTGAATTAGAATATCGAGATGATCCGGAAAGTCCGAGCGTACTTGTTGAGCAAGCGTCGTAATTGAGGGAGCATCTCCTAGATCAGCTTGATAATTGCGATGGGTTCCCGTGCCAAAAGTTTGACGTTCTTGCAGTGAAGCAAAAGCTGCATCCTCATTAGAGTGGTACACGGCTGCCGTATTGGCTCCTGCTTGTGCAAATCGGCGAGAGATAGCGGCCCCAATACCTCGAGTTCCTCCAGTAACCAAGACGTTTTTGCTGCTTAAATCAAGATGAATCACTAAAAACCTCCATCAGCTTTAAGATCTACGGTAGTAAGCTGCCGATTGAGCATCACTCCTTTCCCATAGAGCATGAGAAGCAATTGATGCTTGCATCTTTTTTTACCAGATAGGGGTCCCAACATTTCGTTATCCGAAGATAACCTCAGCCAGCCTCATGGCTTTCACGCGACTCACGAGGCCGCCGGGCCCGGCGGCTGATTACCGGCGTACAGCCGACGACACCTGCCCCAGAGCGTTGGTGAGTGCCTGGACGGGATTCGCCGGCCAGTCGATGGAGGAGCGCCAGGCGAGGTAGCCATCTGGGAGGACCAACGAGGCGCCCCCCTTAAGAGACCCAAATTCGTTCGGAAGGCTTCCTTATCGGATGGCCGCGCATCGGCGCCAATGCGCACGAACTTCAGCCCGATGCCCAGTTCCGCGACGGCTTCCAACGCAGCGGGTCTCCGCCGCTCATCCTCGGCGAGGAGTACCCATGTCCGCTGGAACAGATCCAGCGTGGACTGCTCCTTAAGTATAGCCAGGAGGCGGGCGAAGGAACATCCTCCGTTCGGGTGCTTGAATGGGTGGTTTTTGAGTGGGAGGGGAGCGATCAGGAGAGTTGCAAGCGGCGGGCCACCTCGCTGGCCTCTATGCGGCTGTTCACCTGGAGCTTGTGATAGAGATGCTTGACATGATCTTTCACTGTATTCACAGAAATCACCAGTTCACGCGCGATCTCCGGATTGGTGCATCCGGCTGCCAGCAAGCTGAGCACACGGCGCTCCTGCGTTGAAAGCGGCTCCACTGGCAGGCTATCAGGCATATGCAGAGAGCGCTGGCTCGTCTCCACACGCCTGGGCATTGCTGTGGAAAGAGGAGGAGCGCTCGTGATAATGGTATCCTGCTCGACCTGAAACAGATGCAGAAGGTGCTGTGTATAACCAGAGAGCCTTTTTTCCTGGACAGTGGGCAGGAAAGAACGCAGCACCGCGGCCAGAGACTCTCCCTCATCGAGGAAGAGACGAATAAAACCTTCGCTCTGTGCCTGCGAGAGCGCTTGCTGGAGCGTCTTGTGTGCTTGCAGCACTTGCTTGCTGGCAGCATAGGCGAGCGTCATGAGAATCAGAATCTCCAGCACATTGCGCATCTGCTTTTTGGCAGAGGCCAGGTTGAGAGACCGTTCGAGGAGGGGGAGCGCGATCTGCGTTTCCCCCTGAGCGAGCAGAAGGCGAATCTGGAGCATCTCTTGCTTGAAGATGAGGGCAGAGGAAGCACGCCCAGCGTATCGTGCAAACATCTCCAGATGGCGCTGTGCGTCGGAGAGATCGCCAAGGGCGAGTTGTAGACGGATCAACCAGTTGAGCGTCTCAAACGTGAGTTCCAGGGGAGCAGATGGGATGCTTTGCAAGCGAGCTAGCAGGACGTTCAGTTGCTGTTGGGCTGCTCTGGTTTCACCGCGCGTCTGCTGTACCAGAACGAGGCGCAGGAAAGCGAGTTCACGCATTTCCGCTTCCATGCTCTGTGTGCCTCTCTCAGAGGCCTCATGTGCTAACTGCTCCGCCATTTCCAGATCATTCCATTCATAATAGATGCCTGAGAGGCTGCAAAGCGCATAGGTTCCATCACTCCAATCGTTGATTGCTCTGGCCTCAGAGAGGACCTGACGAATGGCCTCGGCTGGCTGATGGAGTGCTCCACGAGCCAGGTCAACGGAGGCGAGCATCATCATCGTCGCACGAGTGAATCCCCGATGTTGCGCACCGGCACAACTCTCATAGGCCTGCTGGAGGAACTGCCGGGCCTCGTCCAGCCCTCTTTCTCCGGCAGCTTCCATGCCCAGCACCGCCAGACAAAAGCTCCGCCACTTCGTGTTCAGCGCGTGCGTGCGCTCCTGACGATCCGGTACGATGGGTAACCATTCCAGAGCCTTGCGAGCATGCTCAACCGCGCAACCAGGTTCCTCCAATTGCCAGGTGACCAGAGCACGCAAGGCGAAAAGCTCTCCGAGCCTGGACACATTCCCACTCTCGCGCCAGCCTCTTTCCGCCATCTGGAGCAGTTCCTCCATCCGTTCCGTTCTCTTTTTTGCTTTGAATGGAACGAGAGGAGTGTTCGCCCGCGTGAAAAACAATGCCAGCGCATAGGCGAAACAGAGGGTGGGATGGAAGGGCAACACCGTTTCTGGTAGCTGCTTCATCCAGCGCAGCAGGGTGTGCAATTCATAGAAGTGCTCCAGCTCGCAGATCGCCTCAATAAGGGCCACGGCTTGCTCGACTTCCTGGGCACGTAACGTCGTCTCTATCGCCTCCACCGGCATGCCATGTTGCTGATACCACTGGCCCGCCAGCCGTGACAACTCCCGTAAGCGTTCCTCTCCCAGGCGGCTCTGAGCCTCGCTTCTCATCGCCTCTGCGAAGAGGGCATGGTAGCGATACCACCGCTCGGACTGCCCTGGTCCATCCTGCGATTCCAGAAAAAGCCCGGCCCGCTCTACTGCTGCAAGCAATGTCGCGCTATCATTCCTGCCAGTCATGCTGTCACACAGTGAGCCAGTCAGACGACCGAGCACGCTGGTCTGGAGCAAGAAGAGTTGGATCTGCTCAGACTGGGCGCTGAGAACCTCGCTGATAAAATACGCCACAATGGCTCGTTGAGGAGATGCAAGAGGGTTGCCGGAGGGAAGAGGATTACTCACCAGTTGTGCCAAATACTGCTCCACCTCGTGCTGGTCTTTGTACCCTTGTAAGGTTAACAGCAGCAAACGCAGTCCGGCAGCCCATCCTTCCAGACGTTCGGTCAGGTGTTGGATCGTTTCCTTTGAGAGTGACAGCGCAGGCAACGACGAAGCGGCCCTTATCTGATGCAGAAACGCGGTTGTCTCCTCCGGCGAGAAGCACAGATCGGCGGTGCGAATGTCCTGCACCTCTCCTCGTGCTCGCCAGCGGAGCAGGGGCAGTGGCGGTTCGCTGCGTGTCAGGAGCATCACATGCAGCGTCGGGGGAAGATGATCGATGAAAAAAGCCATAGTTTCGTGGATAGTTGGCTCTGTAATGACATGGTAATCATCCAGGATGAAGAGGCCATCGCTCACATAGTGGACGATATCATTGAGCAGGAATGTCAGCATCGTCTCTAGCGGAGGCAACTCAAAGGGGGGCTGGAGCGCAGAAAAAAGCAGCGCCAGGGCCGAGCGTCCTAGATCGGGGTGAAAGGTCCGGCAGGCAGCAATGATGTAGCGCAAGAAGCGCACTGGGTCGTTATCGCCCTCCTCCAGCGCAACCCAGGCCACGAGCGGAATGGACGGAGAGGAGAGAGCCTCGTCCGAGGACTGGTAATGGCGCGCGTTGCGCTCGGCCAGCCACTGATTGACAGCCGTTGTTTTGCCAAACCCTGCCGGTGTCGAGAGCAGCGTGAGCTTATGGGCTGTGCCAGCATCAAGCCGGGCACTGAGTTGGGGTCGTGCTACCAGTGAGGCCGGGAGCCTGGGCGGGTGCAACTTGGATTCGAGTAGCGGCATCATCTGCTCTGGCGCTGGCTCAGATGAATAACTCGTTGCCGTAGATGCGGGTAATTGAGGTACGAGAGCCTGCCCTTGGCCAACACCATTCTCATGGACCTCTTTCTTTTGTGGCTGGCTGCTCAGGCGAACCGCAACCTCCTCCAGACGGGCCAGAGAGAGATCAGCCGTCCGGCCAAGATACCGCTTGATGGTCTTGCCCTGGAAAGATCGATAGCCATACCAGTACAAACCGCCGCGCTGCATTTTCTCCTTGCGCACAGTATAGCCTGCTCCAAAGCGACTGGCAAAAGCAAAGGAAGTCACCTGCTCCAGCCAGTGAAACCAGGCATGATTGCCCGGCCTGAGATCCTGCGGCTCGACGATGGGAACGCCAACGCCTGTGAGTTCGTATGCCTGCTCCTCCTCCAGCCAGCGGAGCAGGTACGTTGTGCGTCTGGGCATGAACCCTCCTCATCCTGAGAAAAAATGGATATTACCTAACATCCCGCCAGCAGTATAACACAGAGCGGCCTGTTAGGTAATACAGGGATAGCCAGGGCGTTTCGAACGTCACCACATCTCGCGTAGGAGGTCTCCCCGTGGGCGTCTGGCCCCCCGGTGCGAAACTGACGAAAAGATCAGTCGTGCCATTGTCTTCTGTCTACCCAGGAGGAAGGAAACTGGTACATGCTGAAGCGGCGTACCTCAATTGGCAATTCCGCAGGGCGGCCATTGCGTGCGTGGCATCGGTGGTATAGATGAACAGTCCGTTGGCAACCGGGCGCTCATGGCCACCGGATGGCCAGTTGATAATCGATACTGCATGTTGTCCCTGGAGACGAGCTACCATTTCGCTTGAGCCCCCGCTGTCAAATAGCATCGCATTATAGGCGCCATGAGCTATCATAAAGTTCGCTACTTCTGCAGGAGTCATGCCCCTACTCCTTCTAGGACCAGCCAGGCGCCCATCGAAGACGGCGAACAGGGCATGAGTTCCATCCTTTGTCACCCCAACGGCAGTTTGTGGATTACGTTTGTCCCAGGCACCTGGAGCGGGAGAGTGCGGATCAAAGTAAAAAGCGCCGTCCTTCACCAACTGAGGGCCACCTCCGATAGCCTGGATCAGCTGGTCGTCAGGGTAGATTCGATCGGTCAAGCGAATACGATCTTTACGGTGAAGGGTAGTTGCAAGCCAATATCCCGCGTCACCACTTCCCACAAGGGCATCCTGCCCCTTCAGGGCAGGCAGCCAGTCCACCCCGGAATGGACTGCTTGAACTGTGAACTCCGCAGCAGACCCTGCAACGGGACGAAGAATAGCCACAGGATCTCCCCCAACGTAGACGGGTTCCCCCAGGGCAGGAGTGAATAACAAGAGGCGTCCATTGTTGAATTCGCTGTAGTGATTGATCGAGAATAAACGGTAGCTGGAAGCGCCATCAATAACGTCACCTAAGAGAGATTCTGGCCCAATGGTGATCCGCCCGGAAAGGGTCACTCCTACTACCGCATAGAAGTGCGGGTTCGGGCTATGCAGTAGCTTGCCGTTGATCACCTCTTCCCCAATGGGAACACCCGAGCCACGGACCTCGAAGAAGTCTCCATTGATGCCAGCAACTGCCCCGGAACGATTCGCCATTGATGTCAACGTCTCATCGGGACTGATAAGGCGGTTGTAAGCCTGGACAACACCTAGATGGAGCGTTGGACGAGTCAGGTTGATAGTGAGGATACTGATCTGTTCAGGGCCAGCCACAGTTTGCAGCACTTCAGTAGACAATGTTACCCCATCGGCCACAACAATGCGCGAAGAAGCGCCGTGGTCCTGGACTTTGGGCGGCATATCACGCGACCAGGCGAGTTCGTATAGTCGCTCTCTTGCTCGCAGGGCTTGCAGATAAGCCACGCTGTATGGGTGTCCAGCGGCTATATCCGTCCCCGCCGAAGGGGTAAACAGACCATCAATGGCTTTAGTCTGCCCACTCTGCGGAGTGAAAATAAGCAAGAACAGAGCTATGCCCACTATGATATAGCTTCGCAGGTGACGACTTTTGACCCTTGTAGCAGCGACGTGAGAAAACGGATGAGGGAAACCGGGGCGATGATTCTGGTGAGTCATGGATGCTCCTTATTTTCTTAACCCGTTTGTAGCGACCTGAGTAATGCTTCCATCTATATGAACCCTACTGGCTTCGTTTTAAACTGGGATGAACACATTGTTAGCGAATTCTAAAGAGCACTTTAAGGTTCTGCTAATTCGACGAAGAACCTGTGCAGTTGTAACATCCCGTACTTTCATGATACAGTGAAATAGTAGAGTGAACATGATACAAGATGAGTGTCCGATAATGAAAGGTTGTATCAAGAATGACCAGCGGCAATATCATACCACCCAAGGCTCAGATGGTCATGGCACGCGACTTCGTGGTACGTCGCTCCGAGCTTACGGTGCCGGGGCACAGCATGAAGATGATGGCGAAGGCCGCTGCATCCAACGCCGACCAGGTCATGTTTGACCTGGAAGACGCCTGCGCCGTCTCGCAGAAGGTCGAAGCACGCCAAACAGTCATCGAGGCATGCAACACGCTGGACTTCAAGGGTAAAATTCGCGCCTTCCGCCCCAATAATATTCGCACTCGTTACTTCTATCGCGATCTGATAGAAGTGATCGAAGCCGCCGGAAACAATATAGATGTAGTGGTCATTCCCAAGTGCTACGGCCCCGAAGACATACTTTTCGTTGATCGCTTCCTGACGCAGATCGAAGAGAATATGGGCTTCGAGATTGGCCGCATCAAACTCGAAGTGCTGATCGAATCCGCCGATGCCGTGCTGCATGCCGAGCAGATCGCCAGGTGTACACCGCGCATGGGCGGCTTGATCTTCGGCCTGGTCGATTTCGCCGGCGACATAGGCGCCCAGGAACTGGGTAGCGAGCAGTTTTTCTACTACAACTATGCCAAGGCCAAATGCATCACTGCTGCTCGAGCGGCCGGTATCACCGTTGTCGATGGCATCACCCTGGCGATTCGTGACGATGAAGCCTGCCGTCGTGATGCACAAATGGGAGCGCGCATGGGTTTCGACGGCAAATGGGCCATTCACCCCTCGCAAATCGATATCATCAACGAAGCATACACCCCCACTGCCGATGAAATAGCCAGGGCAAAGCATATCATAGATGAGTATGAGCAAGCGGATGTCCAGAAAGGTCTGGGAGCCATCGTGATCGATGATCAGTTGGTCGATGCTGCTGTATTGCGTGTCGAGTGGCGCAAACTGACGATTGCACGCAGGGCGGGATTGGCGTGATCGACAGTTTACTTTGACAACCGAATCGGGTAATGTACATTACCCGTCCTGTAGGGACAAGGGGCAGAGTGGGGTGGATGAGGGGGCCTTGTGCTTGTCCTCGGTGGGATGAGACCGGTTTGCCTCACGGAACCCAGACCAATCGTGTTGCCATCAGGACAAGCACAAGGCCCCCACCCATCCCCACGTCCACCCCTTGTCCCTACAGGACGCCGGGTGCCTCTCTTCCTCCATTCGGTTGTCAAATTCATCAGGTGCGATTAAGACGAAGCGACACGATCGATTGACCCCTCTGCATGACCGGCGGCGCTCGTTGCCCCGCGGGTTTTCAGGAGCGCACCAAGATATTCCAGTATCATCATAGGTAGGAGGTAATTGTTCTTGACGCGCAGGTGGGCTTGTTTGCCGAGTTTACGCCAGAGCTCCCGGTCCTGAATGAGCTTGAGCGTATACGCTGCACACGTTTGTGTGTCGTCAGCGATGTAACCGTTACGCCCGTGGATAATCTGCGTGCGTAAACCGGTGGCGGAGGTTCCAACAACAGGCTGGTACTTCCACATGGCTTCTGTCACGGTCAATCCAAAGCCTTCACGGATTGAGCGTTGCAGGATAACGCTCGAGTAGCGTTGAAAGGCATTCACTTCAGGGTGTTTGATCACAGCAGGGTCATACAGCAAGTGTATGTCTGGATCGTTGCCCGCCTTATTTTGTATGTCTTTGAGCACTTCCATGGCGTGGATATCATCGGCTGCTTCCATAGCACCTACAAGCGCTACCTGGACAGAAGGAAGTTGCTGCTTCACTAAGCGGTACACATCAATCACTTGCCAGGGATTTTTCCAGTTGCCAAATCGTGAAACCTGTGTGATAAGAGGCCGTGTTGTGTCTATACCGCAGCGAGCCAGCATCCGCATCCCTCTCTCCGGCGTAAGAAATCTATTCTTTTCGCTGAAAGGATCTATTGTCGGTGTGATTACATGTGTTTTCTGCGGCGGCAGATCTTTGAAGACAGAGAGCGGTGTGTTAAACACACAGACGCTATAGGCGTCGAGAAATTGTTCGATGTACGCTTTGCCATTTGGGTCTGGATTCGCTGTATCTACGTGGCACATCCATAAAGCAGGTCTCATCCAGGGAAAAAATGTTGCCAGCGGAGCAAGTTGAAAGTCATGGATGAAATAGAGATCGGCTCGATTTTCTTCTGCATGGCTCAAGACAGGAGTATGACGTAACTTATCAAGGAATACGCGCTCTTCTTCTTCAGGGATTTTCTCGTGTTCAATTCCTTGCAGGAGATCAACAATATGGACCGTAAACCGGTTAGAGGCATCATCTAAAGGGACTACTTTCCATGTGTGCCTGATGCCCAATTCCTCCATAACAGGAATGAGCGCGTGGAGGAGTTCTGCCACACCGCCACCTTGAGCCGTTGTGTTGACATGCAGTACGTGCAAACCAGCCAAAGACTCAGCAAGTTGGTAAATTTGGGAAAGTAAGTCTTGCCCAACGAAGCGTTTATAGCGGTCTAACCGGGCTGACCTGTTCATGATGCCTTGCTCCTTATAGTTCTTTGCTGGCACATCATTTCTAAGGCAAGGTTCAATTTGGACGAATTGTCCGTGACCGTTTGAAAAGTCACCCTGATGAATGTTGCCAACCGAATGGAGTAATCATCCCCATTGGGACGCTTGCGGCCCAGCCTCCTGATGAATGGTGCCGACCGAATTGGGGAAGGGGCGTCCTGCATCCTGTAGGGACAAGGGGCGCAGTGGGGTGGATGCGGGGGCCTTGTGCTTGTCCTGGTGGGGATGCGACCGGTTGGCCTCACGCAACCCAGACTACTCGTCAGGCCAGCAGGACAAGCACAAGGCCCCCACCCTTCTCCACGTCCACCCCTTGTCCCTACAGGACGCAGGCAGATATTCCCACTCATTCCCCGATTCGGTTGTCAAAAATCATTAGGGCTGGACCTTGCTGGTGCTGAGGAACTGTCAAGTTCCTTTGAACCTTGCCTAAACGTACTAACAAGTGAGATAGCAGAGGTTCTCTGTTATAAAGTACCACATGCGCAGCTTTATAGCACCTGCATGCAATGCTTTGCCACTTTTTGCGTCTGTCAAAGAGATAATGTATCCTCGTTAAGAAATGCCAGAACCTGCTTTTGTAATAAAAAAGTAAACTTGTTGGAGCCAGAAAGGGCCTTCGAGATGTACCAGCCGTCAAAGCGGTTCAAACTCTTTTTGCTGCCGGTTGTTCTCCTGCTGGCCGGGTTATCAGCCTGTAACACTACTAACACCTACGCTCCCCTATCTAGTGCAACATCAACTCCAATCTCTGCTTACACCCTTTCTGGAAGCGGCACATGTGTCAAACTCGGACAACACCCTCAGCCGCCGTTTCTCAACGTGCGTGTCAGCCATGACAGCTTCCTTGCGCACAGCGAGCCGATGCTGGCCGAGAATCCGCACAATCCCCTCAATCTGGTTGGCGGAACCAAGTTCTTCACAGACCCGGCCCACTATCGCTTCCAGATTGGGTATTTCGCCTCGTTCGATGGGGGCTGTACCTGGACGGATGGTGGTGTGCTGCCGGGTTTTCAGAAGGAGTTTACTCTTACCTCCGATATTAGCTTTGCATTCGATACGCATAATGATGTCTACGCGGGTGTGTTGTATGATGCTCGCCCTGGTATGAGTGGGATCGCAGTCTCGAAATCTACTGATGGTGGCAAGACGTTTGGGAATCCTGTGAGTATCATTGAAAGTCAGGAAAGCAAGATAATTCATGACAAGCCCTGGATCACCGTTGACCAGACAAATGGCCCGCATAAAGGCAATGTCTATGTGGTGTGGTCCTATGATTATGGGAATGACTGTGGACAGGGCAATCTGTGCGTTCAGGAATTGGCCTTTTCTCGTTCAACCGATGGTGGGAAGAGCTTCTCGTCGCCAGCCTTTATTGAGGGAAGTGCGCCTTTCTGTGCGAATCCTTTACCTGATCGTCCTCCTCACTCAACGAGATGCGATGCGGCCATAGGCGCCATTCCCGTTGTCGAACCGAATGGCACTATAGCGGTTGGTTACGCCGTCGCTTTTGAAACCATTTTAGACACCGCTCGTTTTATTCCGACCATGCTGCTTGTAACGACTTCATCGGATGCAGGCACCACCTGGACTGCCCCTGTCTTAATAGCAAGAGTTCATGATGTGTTCGGTCGATTCCCGCCTGAAAGGTATCGTAATGAGACGCTGCCAGCATTTGCCTGCGACCCAAAGACGGGCCAGCTTTACATTGCATGGTCTGATAAGGGGACGGGCGATGCCGATATTATGTTCAGTACCTCGCAGGATCGCGGACAGACCTGGGCGCCCCCGCTGCGAGTGAATGACGACCCCCTGAAGAATGGAGCGAACCAGTTTCAGCCGCAGATGGCCGTTGCGCCCGATGGCGCTATCAGCATCTCCTTCTTTGATACGCGCCTTGACCCGTCGCACAAGTTGATCGATGTCTACCTGGCGCAATCTGTCGATCACGGCACATCGTTCCTCAAAAATGTCCGTGTGACCACGCAGAGCTGGGACCCGGCGGTCGATGCCCCCATCGATGGGTATGGGAATCAGTTTATCGGTGACTATCAAGGGCTGGCTGCAGATAACTTCTTCGTGCACCCGTTCTGGAACGATACGCGAACAGGGGCGCAGGAGATTTTCACGGCTGCAGTCCCGGGCGCTCAGCCGAAATAGGATAGATGGATGATGAAATTAAAAGCCTGGCGAGGCTTGCCCTGCCAGGCTTCACTGTTTTGTGGAGTTCAGCTTAGAGATTGCAGTGGGACAGCCCATGCTTCTCCAGGTACTGCTGGTGATACTCCTCTGCCTTGTAGAATGCCGATGCGGGCACAACCTCTGTTACAACCGGTCGCCTATACGCACCACTGTTTTGCAACTTCTCCTTGGAGGCAAGTGCAGCGGCCAGCTGCTCCGGCGTATGATAAAAGATGACCGAGCGATACTGTGTACCGACATCTGGCCCCTGGCGATTGAGCGTGGTCGGATCGTGATTCGTCCAGAACACTTTGAGTAGGTCCTCGTAGGACACGCGGGATGGATCATATTCCACCTCCACTACTTCAGCATGTCCCGTTTTGTCTGTGCATACATCGCGATACCTTGGATTAGCGAACCAACCTCCCTCGTAGCCGACTGCTGTAGAGACAACTCCCTTCACCTGGCGAAATTCGGCCTCTACGCCCCAAAAACATCCTGCTCCAAATGTAGCCTTTTCAACTGTCATTGTGATCTCTGCTCCCTTCTGCTTATGCTGATCACGTATATTTCTTCTTGAATGTTTCTAATGAAACACGATGATACACTTTCAGTATGAAAGAGGCAGTTACTCCTGGCCTTTTTCCTCCGGCGCGAATTGCAGTGCAAGAGAGTTGATACAATAGCGTTTGCCGGTCGTCTCCCTCGGACCGTCATCGAAAACGTGGCCCAGGTGCGCCCCGCAGTTTCTACACACAACCTCGGTTCGCCTCATGAAAAAGGAATTGTCCTCGTGCAGCTCGATGTTTGCCATGTTCACCGGGTCATCAAAGCTGGGCCAGCCCGATCCTGATTCAAATTTGGTATCCGAAGAGAACAGCGGTTGGCCGCAGGCAACACAATTGTACATCCCCGCCTCGTGATTGTAGTACAGTGCTCCGCTAAATGCCCGCTCCGTTCCCTTCTGACGCACTACTCTGTACTGTTCAGGTGTCAGCTTTTCTTTCCAATAGGATTCCGGCTGATTTTTTAAATCTTTCATTATGCCTTCCTTTGCATATCAATCACATCTGTTACTATACATCCAATGATGTATACGGTACAAACAATGGACTAAGCAGAATACGTAACGTTACAATGAGTACACGAGTAGAGATTTACCTTTTCCCACCTTTGCCCATTCCTCCTTCCACATATGAGAACAATGCGCATTTCTCAATTGTTCCTCTTCTTGGGCCTATCTTTATTCATCCTCTTCCGCACTTTCCATGCTGTCTGCAGCCGTGACGGTGACCGCGTGCCGGCGCATCGGGCGTTTCTCGCGTACAAACAGGGTAGCAAACAAAGCGACACCCACCATGATCGTGGTAATGAAGAATGCATCTTGCATGGCCAGCACCGCTGCCTGCTGCTGGATGATTCCGGCTGGGAGCCTTTGGAGCGTCTGTCCGACCAGTTGACGAACATGGTCTGCGGTACGCGACTGCACCACCGTAGCCAGCACAGCGATCCCGAGCGAACTGGTGACCGTTCCGAGCACCGTATTGAGTGCCGTGGCCAGGGGCATCTGTGCCGCTCGGATCTCCGACATCGCCACGACCTGGAGCGGCTGGAGGATCAGCCCGATTGACGTTCCACGAAACATCATCAGGACCTGAAACCACCCCAACGAGGTGTGAAGCGTCAAGAAAGAAAGCTGCCAGTTGGAGAAGCCAAAGAGCAGCAGACCGAGGATGGTGACCACTTTGCCGCCAAAGCGATCGACCAGGACACCGCCGATGGCCAGGGTGATCATCATCACCAGTCCTTGCGGCAAGAGCAAGATCCCGGCTGCGAGCGCACTCAGTCCACGAAGTTCTTGCAGGTAGACCGGGATGAGAAGGAGCCCCCCATACATCGCGAAGTAAACCAACATCGCGGCCAGTGTGGCCGAACTGAACGCGGCGTTTGTAAAGAGACGCAGGTCGAGCAGTGGTTGTTTGCCTCGATGGATGAGGCGCATTTCCTGGACCCCAAAGACACCGAGCAACAGCAGGCCGAAGGAGAGCAGACCCACCACCGTTATCGAGGTCCAGCCGTCCACGCTCGCCTGTGAGAGGGCGTACAGGACCAGCGAGACACTAGCCGCCACCAGCAGAAAGCCGGGAACATCGAAAGACGGACGCTCCTCAAGCGGCTCCTCATGGAGGGCAAAGAAGGTGAGCAGGAGACCGGCAATCCCAACGGGAACGTTGATAAAGAAGATCAACCGCCAGTTTACCAGGCTAATGAGATACCCGCCCAACGTTGGACCGAGCACTGGCGCGAGCAGCACCGGTATGCCGAAGACGCCGTTGGCCAATCCCCGCTCTCCTGGTGGGAAGGCGCGGAAGATCATGGCGAGGGACATCGGGATCAATCCGGCCTCACTCAATCCTTGCACAAAACGCAGGATGATGAGCAGAGGCAGGTTCCACGAGAGACCGCACAGAATGGAAGCGCTGGTAAACAAGGCAATGCTGACGAGGTAAAAGCGCTTGACGCCGAGGGTGTTGGCGAAGAAGGGTGTGGCGGGCACCCCGATCCCCGCGGCCAGAAGGTAGCTGGTCGCGACCCATTGCACATTGTGCAGATCAGCGCCAAAGGCGTGCTGTATTTGTGGAATGGCAATATTGATGATCGTCTTATCGACGGCACTCATTAGGGTCCCGAAGATGGCCACAATCACGACCATCCATTTGTAACTCAGCCCCTTGTTGCGCTTGTGAAGAGGCGATGTTGGCAGCGATTGGTTTTGCATGGGGAGAATTCCTTTGATGAAGCGAAAAAAGACAACAGCATATCAGGACATACGTGCAACCGTATGCCTTTGTGTTCACCCCTTAAAGCCAGAGAGCCTCAGAAGCTCTCTGGAACCTTTTCTACGCTTTGAGCAGACGCAGCAGCATCTCTGCATCCGGGAAATGCTCGCGTGCCTGGTCTGGATCAAAAGCAGCTTCAATGGCGAAGCCGTACAAACAGGACTGGACGGCCATCGCCAACCGGTCGGGATTCCCAGAAACTACCTGCCCTGCCTCCTGTCCCTCCACAATGAGCCGCCGCAGCTCGTTTTGAGCAGCTCGACTCAGTTGATACGCAAGTTGTCGGAGGTCCTGATGCTCTGATTCGTTGATCAGGACCTGGGTGATGAACAGGGCAATCTGCGGGTGTTGACGCACCCGGATCATGGTACGAGACAACCACCACTGGAGACGTTCCCACGGCGTCCCAGGCATCGCCAGCGCCTCCTGAGTATGTTGGATACTCCCCTGCATCATCTGTTGGATGAGCGCCGTAAAAATGGCCTCTTTGTCAGGAAAGTAGTGATACACCGACCCATAGCCCATCTCAGCCGCAGCCGCGATATCCGCCATCTTGGTCGCTGCCAGGCCTTTTTGGGCAAAAACGGGCAAGGCAGCCGAGAGGATGCGCTCCTTCTGCTCTTCGTGCAGGCGTTGGTTGACTTGTGTGGAACGTGGTGACATCTGGGCCTCTTTCTTTTCGATTGACATGTCGATCTAAAAATCTAAGAAAAGTATACGAGGACGGAGGTGCCCCTGTCAAGGCGTTTTGAGGGGAATTTTCGATTGATATGTCGATTTAGCAATTTTCCACTGGCAGGTATATGGTAATATGATTGCGAAAAGCATCTTTAAACTCTTCTTAAAGGAAGGCTAAAAAGGGGAGTAAACAAAGGAAACAACAATGAGTACCACCCACTCTAGAGAGACACACGCGCCGCTGCGCCTGGTATCAACAGCGCAAACGCTTCCCACCTCTGCCACGCTCTCCATGAACGAGGCAGTGGCGAAGCGGCGTGCAGCGGGCCGCGAGACCATCCATCTGGGCTTTGGCGAAGCCTCTTTTCCGCTGCATCCCCTGCTGAAAACGGCACTGGCTGAGGCCGCAACGCACACCGGTTATGCCCCTGTGCTTGGAATACCTGCGCTGCGCCAGGCTATCGCCGCGTATCTCACACGCACGCGTGGGATAACGTGTTCCGCTGATCAGATCGTGGTCGGTCCAGGAAGCAAACCCTTGCTCTATGCGCTCCTGCAGATCCTCGAAGGGGACGTGCTGCTGCCGGTTCCTTCATGGGTCAGCTATGCGCCGATGGCACGGCTGGCCGGTCGGCGCATGACCGGCGTGCAGACCGAGCCGGACGATCATCATCGCCTGACTCCCCAGGCCCTTGCGCAGGCTATGACCCGGGCTCGCAGAGAGGGAGCCGATCCACGCATTTTGCTCGTGAACACGCCAAGTAATCCAACGGGGAGCATGTTTGATCGTTCTGATGTGGAAGCGCTCGCACTCTGGGCGCGCGAGGCAGGGGTCACCCTCATCAGTGACGAAATTTATGCCGAGCTGGCTCATGGCTGGCGCGAGCATGTCTCACCAGCACGCTTTTATCCTGAAGGCTGTATTGTGACCGGAGGACTCTCCAAAGCCTTCTCGGCCGGAGGATGGCGGATCGGATATGCAGCCCTTCCTGCGACGACAGCGGGCAACGAGGCGATGACAGCCCTGCGCGCCCTGGCAAGTGAAATCTGGTCAGCGGCCGCCACGCCGCTCCAGGAAGCGGCTCTTGCCGCCTACACTCCCAATGCATCAGTCGAGCAATACGTGCAGCACTCGGCACTCGTGCATGGGTATGTCGCAGGTCAGCTCTACGATACGCTCACGCGGCTGGGCATTCCCTGCCCACGCCCGGCAGGGGGCTTCTACCTCTATCCCGATTTCTCCCCCTGGCGTCCCGCACTCCTGGAACGGGGTATCAGGACCGGCCAGGAGCTTGCGCACTATCTACTGGAGGAGTGGGATATCGCTACCCTGCCTGGCTCGGTGTTCGATGAAGAGCCTCTCGCACTCCGTCTGCGCTTAGCAACGAGCCTGCTTTGTGAGCCGGAGCATGCTGCCTCTCAGGAGGAACGTGAAGCTGCGCTCTGGCGTGTGCTCGATCAGGCAGAGGCGTTGCGACCAACGGGCGAGAAACGACAACCCGCGCTCTCGCTACCCGCGCTGGAACGTGCTCAGGCACGATGGACGGAAGTGATTCATGCGTTAGAAACGCGCAAGGCATCTCACCAGGCGCGGGAATGAGGATCCGGTTCCTGCTTCGACGAGGGGGATCCTCCTTACTCAAGAAGCAAGGCGAGAGATGTCATTGGTGTCACCTCTACTTCAAAGAGGAGGATCAGCCCCCGCTGGTTATTCTTCAGGTTCAAGGTGGAATCATTGAGCGAGGGAAAAAGATGTTTCTCCGTCTTGCTGGCAAGCCCCCTTGTAGACTCACAAAAGGCGTTCTCCCTCTTCGTTATTTTCCACTATACTCATCAGCGATGATCGAGCCTTCCTGAGATGAAAAAGATGCACAAGCCCATCAATGATACATCGTTTCGGGGAGTTTGTTGTGGGATTTGGGCGAGGAACAGCAATACAAGGTTAGAGACACACCAGGCATAAAGCACGAACTACCAAGCGCTGCAATGATGCTAGCCGTCAATGCGTTGAAGGATCACTTCTATGTCAGAACACCGGGAGGCAGTGACCAATCGACTTGCCAACGTCATTCGGACCATTCAGCTTGGTGCGCGAACAGGCATACTCACCGTCGAACGTGACACACACACAGCACTTGAAGAAGGATGGATCATCTTTATCCATGGACGGGTCACCTCAGCCAGGGCAGGCCAGTTCGACAACGAGGCGGCATTCAACTGGCTCAAAACGTGGACTACCTGTCGATTTGCGTTTGTTACCTCTACCCCTCTAAAACTGGCAATACCCCTATCTCCGCAACAGAGCTCTTCAACAACGGAGGTAGGGGACAACACTCAACCTGGATTCCTACTTGCTCCTGGCAGTAAGAAAACACGACCGCTTGAGAGCGACCACGAAAACAGCACGTGGGAAGAACAACCAACCGGCCCCCTTCCTCGTGTCTCACCTCCTTATCGTCTCAAGCGAGTTGACGAGGGCCTCTCCCTGATTGCTCGCCTCGGTCTTTCGCGAATTCACCGGCATGTCTTTTTACTCATTGATGGGCACCGAACGACAGGTGAGCTAGCGGCCCTTGTTGGGCGTAGGCCGGACGAGCTACAAACGCTTCTCTCTGAGCTGGAAAGCGCCGGTCTCATTCACCAATAGCAGGTAGAACTTTTCTCAAAGGATGATAACACTTATGTTGCAATTACGGTTCTTGTCGCTTGGTAATCGGCGACTCTCATTATCTGTACGTGTCTCCCTCTTGCTTATCTTTACAGCCGTTCTCCCTCTTACGATTGTCGCAGTGAGTAGTGAGGCGCTGGCTCGTCCAACATTGATTACCCAGTCCACATCCGAACTGGAGACGGATGCCCAGACGCACGCCCAGCTGATTGAATCCTATGTTGTTGAGCGCCTCACGGACGTAGCAACCCTGACGAATTATGCACCTCTGCAGGAATTCATGGCCGGGAACACAGCATTCATGACAGACGCTTTGAACGGGCTCATCACGAGCCTCCATCGAGACGCAAACTACGAAAGCTGGTCGATTTTTGACCTCCAGGGGCATTTGCTACTAGACTATCCCACCCCTCCACCTGCTGCTGAACTCCAATTCCTGCGACCGGGTGACAAACAACACTTGATCACGACTCAGAGATCTGCCATTTCACCTGTCTTCTTCGACTCGGCAAGCGATACAGCCACTATTTTGCTCTTTACTCCTGTTATCACTCCTACCTCCAAACCGCTTGGTTTCCTCTGCGCGGTATTTCAGTTGAATTACATCTGGAATACTGTCAGTAGTGAGAAAGGGGCGAACGGTGCGGGGAGCTACGCCTTCGTTCTCGATCAGAATGGGGTGCGTATCGCCGATACTGATCCCGCACGTCTTTTTTCATCGATTGCGCCTTTTTCAGCAACGGGGAAACAGAGTGGAGCCAAAGGAGCATACTATGGGAAGACCATCCCAGTTCTTGTAGATAGGACACTCGCCCACGTCCAGCAGAGTGTGAATCCAGCAGCTGCATTTCAAATGGTCCCCTATGGGCAGAACGAAACATTCCAGGTAGCGCGCTATCCCTTGTCGCATGTCCCCTGGACCTATTTTGTGCTCAGTCCCCTGGGGACAGTGACTATCGTCGCAGATCAACAATTGCTGACCAGCAGTCTGATTGCGTGCCTGGTACTCTTGCTGGCAGCGCTTGCCGGGCTGATCATCGGAGAGCGTTTGACTCGCCCAATCCTCCACTCCGTCGATTATTTACGCCGCAACAGTCGAGCACTTAATACGTTAGCGGAGAAACAGCAGAGCGTGGTCAACGAGCAAACATGGATGGTTGATTCATCACGGGTAGGTTTGCGAGAATTGCAACGCCAGATCGAGGCGACCCATCGCGAGGCCCAGCGGTTGAGGGAAATTAGCACCGCTCTGATGTGGCATCAGAATATGGTCGATGTCGAGGTCAAACGACGCGCACTAGAACAGATCACAGCGGGAACGTACTCTATAGAGCAGGCTGTGCATGCCCAGAAGAGAGTCAGCCAGGACCTCGCCGTCGCGCTCACTATTACGACCCAGGTCACTGATCAACTCGCAGGCGGCGCTATCTCTGCCACAGACGCTGCAAAACAGTTGGAACAGGTAGTGGGTCAATTACGCCTTGTCGTCGGCAAGTGAGTCTTCAACTGGCTCAAGGTCCATAAGTCCATTGGCGAAAGGTCATTGACGCATGTTTTGCCTGGTGGTCACAAAGACCGCCAGGAATGCTCTTAAAGGCTGTTAGGAACTGGTTTCATCTCAGTCGCGATGGACGAGTTCCATCAGATGCTGGATGCGAAAGGGATTGATCAGCGTCACCACCTGCGCCTCCCGTATCAGTCGCTCAAACTGACGGTGTCCCTCATCTTCTTGCGCAATCAGCCCCACAATCTTCGTGTGCGTATAGCAGGGCCGCTGGCTCAGATACTCAATCACCTGGTGGCCCTCCTGTTGAGAGGGACGCAGCCTCATCAACACCAGATGCGGCGGCTGCGCCTGAAGGAAGGGCAACGCCAACGCTTGGAGCGCCTCATCATAGTCAGCAAAGATCGTCAGTTGATTCCCATTACGGCGCAGGTAGATATCCAGCAGCGTGCGAATCGTCAACGAAGGCTCAATCACCAGCAGGCGTTTGCCCATCGATTCCCTCCTTCTACGATCTTTTTTTCAGGTCGAATCCCTGGCAGACTCTAGAAAGTGTATGCCTGCTGAGCGACTGATTCGATCTCACTCAGGATACTCTCAAGCTGATTCTGGTCATTAATAAAATTCAGCGTACCTTTCCAGAAGGCTGCCTCGACGGCTGGCGGCATTAAATCATCGGCACCAAAGCGGAACGTTGTGGCTGCAGTCAGCATCTCTGCTGAAGCTTTGGCCACCGGGTTCGGATACGCACCAAGATCCACCAGTTTATTCGCTGATGTAAAGCCACCCCGCTTCACCCAGATGGTTTGCGCCTCAGCCGTGGCCAGGTACTTGACGAGTTCGCGCACAGCGCTATTGTCCCGCATGGCCACAACAAGATCCGCGCCGCCGGTAACAGCGCCCTGGTACTGGGCATTGATGGTAGGAAAAGGGAAGAAGTTGAAGTCCGTTCCCGGCTTTGCGTGGGGAAACTGGCTGGTAATAAAACCTGGAGTGAAATCACCCAGGTAATACAGGTATGCCTGGGGAGGAGAAGCAAATGGTTCATAGCTCGCCTGCTGGAAACCAGTGGCAAGAATAGAGCGAGGGGCACCAGTGATGTAGCCTCTGCCGCCGGCAATCTGACCAAACAGTTGGAAAGCGCTTTTGATACTTGCATCTGTCCAGGGGATTTTATGCGCCACCCACTGGTCATACATAGTAGGACCAGATTGCTTCAGATAGATTTCGGTGATCCAATCCGCAGCAGGCCAGCCGCTGGCAGCGCCGCTCTCTACTCCCATGGACCAGGGGTATTTCCCACTTTTCGCGATGGTACCCGAGAGTGCGATGAGATCTGACCAGGAGAAAGGAATATGTGAATTGACGTTTCTAAACTGGATCGGGTTGTACCAGACTGTCCCCTTGTTGGTAGCCTTGTAAAAAAGGGCATAGAATCCGTTGTTATATGAGCCAAGATCAATCCAGGCACTGGCATAGTTTTGGCGAATCTGGCTCATATCCAGGAACGTGTCCAGGCGAATCAATGCGTTCTTACTGGCAAGTTGCTGCATTTTCCCTGGGTTGGGTAGGATGGCTATGTCGGGTGGATTGTCCGCCAGGATGCGCGTCGTCAGTACGGCATCCAGGTCACGGGTAGATTCGCTATTGACAGCTATCTGGGTCGTATTGGTGAATGGGGCAACGACAGCACTGAACGATGCCTGCTCCTCAGCGCTCCATACATTGAGTACTTCAACTGAAGCAGCAGGCGAGGTACCGGTACTACTGTTTTCTGCTCCACAGGCTGCCAATAATGCTGTTGCAGAACCCGCGGTAAGCCCTAGAGCTATCGCACGTTCAAGGAATTTTCGACGACTTAAGCCCCCTCTGGCGGATGCTTCAACCAGTTGGCCCACTTCATCGCATCGCCGATGATCAAAAATATCCATGACCCCTCCCAATTAAGAATACCTGCACCCATAGAGTATATAAGGCAAATACCTGCTTGTTAAACGTCTTTGTGGAGTCCACAAAGGGGTCAAGGAGAGTTTGGCCTGGTGTTACTCGCATGCCTGGCCTATTCGCTTTATCATCGCTTAGGCACAGTTCAATTTGAAGAAAAGTCCTTGACAGTTTGAACAGTCACCCTGCTGATTTTTGCCACCCGAATCGGGGAATGAGTGGGAATGTCTGCGTGCGCCCCTTGTCCCTACAGGATGCAGGACGCATCTTCCCCGATGCGGTCGGCACCATTCATCAGGAGGCTGGGCCGCAAGCGTCCCAATGGGGATGGTTACCCCATTCGGTTGGCAACATTCGTTAGGGCTGGATCTTGCTGGTGGTGAGGAACTGTCACGTTCCTTTGAACCTTGCCTTAACGTTGTATATTTTGTCTGCGGGCCTGATAAGCCCTCTCTATCTTACCGCTCTTCTAATAAACCCCCTGATGCCCAGGCTGAGGAAGACAACGATAGTCACAGCCAATCCCAGCAGTACCCAGCGCATATCCAGCACTGGCAGCGCATTGCCATGCAGACCTGGTGTCATCACACCTCGCAGCCCTTCGGATGAGTAGGTCAACGGATTGAACAGTACCACCACCTGGAACCATTTGATCGAGTCGAGCGCGCTCCAGGAAAAGTAGACGCAGCCTGTAAAAATGATGGGTAGGAGAATTACTGAGTTGAGCAAACCTATCTGCTCAGCTTTCACTGCTGTGCCGAGCGTCAGACCCAGGCTGGCACCCGCGAAGGCTGAAAGGATCATCACGCAAATCAACGTTCCAATGGAGTCAGTACGCACCTGGTACGCGCTGCCCAGGATCAGGTAGGCCAATGGAAACACCAATGCTCCTGCTATCAAGCTGGTTAGAGCCGCGAAGAGCACCTTCTCCAGGGCAACGAAAGCAGTCGGCAGAGGGGCAAGCAGGCGATCCTCGATTTCGCGTTCGTTGCCAATGTCGATCACAAGCGGCAGTGTGATGCCGAAAAGGGCGGTCATAAGCAGCGACATTGCAACCATGCCTGGCAGCAGGAGTGCGCCGTAAGCGGGTGAGGCCGCACCCGTCTGGGGCAGCACCCTGCCAAAGATGAAGAGGAAGAAAGCCGGTACCACCAGCCATTGTACCAGGTTGCCGATAAAATCGTGTCTTGCTATCAGGAGATCGCGCCGCAGCAGTGCTAGAAAGGCGAGGCATGACACGCTAAAAAGACTCCGCGAACGTTCAGCCGCCGCGCTGCTGTAATCACGTGCTGTAGTTGTTGTATTCATGAGCGTAGAGTCCTCCCGGTCAGGGAAATGAAAACGTCTTCTAAATTTGCGCTGCCAGGTACGAGTTTTAGTAGCTCGCCCGTAGTGTCGAGCACGAGGATATGCCCGTGATCCATAATCGCGATGCGCTCGCAGATCTGCTCGGCTTCGTCCATATCGTGCGTGGTAAGCAAGATAGTCATGCCTTGCTCGTTGAGCGATCGAATGCGGTCCCAGATGAAAAGCCGGGATTGAGGATCAAGGCTATTGGTGGGTTCGTCGAGAAACAGCACATCTGGTGTGTGCATGAGCGCGCGGGCGAGCATCAGTCGCTGCGCCATGCCACCCGAGTAGTGGTTTACGTTATCTTTACCACGATCTGCCAGGCCGAATTCGGCCAGCAACCTATCTGCTCGCGCCTCTCGTTCCGCGCGGGGCACCGCGTGGTAGCTGGCATGAAAGGTCAGGAGTTCGCGCGCTCGCAAGCGCTTGTCCAGGTTGCTCTTCTGAGGTACAACGGCGATACGCTGCCTGACACGTACAGGGTTGGCTGCAACGTCTAATCCCATGATCTTTGCGCTGCCACTGGTAGGCAGCACTCCCGTAGTCAGAATGCCGATGGTGGTTGTCTTACCAGCACCATTCGGTCCAAGGAGACCAAAGATTTCACCGCGTTTCACCGTAAAAGAGATACCGTCCACAGCGTTAAATTGCGCTTTCGGATAGCGCTTCACAAGATCTCGCACCTCGATGGCGACCCCTTGAGATGTGATGAGATCTCCAGGTGATGTATCTATTGCTCTTTCTGTCATAATTGGTCCTCTCAATCGTTAGAGGCTGGCTTTCGGTCCTCCCCGATATCGGGGTAGAAGGTGATCACGCAGCGGGGGCGACGCAAGCGTCCCTACCCTGCTCTACACCACTCCCGCCCCTACGCAAGAATGTTCGTACTAAAATTGTATGGCTCAGTCAGGTAAGATAAATCACCTCAAGGGGTGATGTGGGGGTGATTAAGTAAAGGCAGGTACTATAGGAGATTCAGTTCCCTGGCGCGTATGATTGCCTGGGTGCGGCTGCGGGTGTTGAGCTTACGATACAGGTGCCGGATGTGCGTCTTGAGGGTATTCTTTTCCACTACCAGCTTTTGCATGATCTCTTGATTTGATAGGCCGTTAGCAATCAGTCGCAGCACCTCTAGTTCACGCTCGCTGAGGGGATTGAGCAGGGGTTGTGCAGGACGGCGAGAACTATCTGGAGAATCTTCTGCCACATCCGACCTGTATGCTGCTAGCAAACTGCCTGTATAGTCCGTAGAAAAGTTATATGCTTCCAGTCGCTTCTTCTGCTGTACTTTGAGTATCTTCATCAATAGATCAGCCATTGGCGGTCCCTCATCCACAAAAATGCGCACGTAGCCACTCGGCTCAGCCAGAGTAAGTGCATGCGCCAGTGCCATCATAGCTTGGGTTGTTCGCCCCTGTGCTTCCAGCGCTAGTGCTTGCAGTAACAGCGTACTGATCAAAATGCTGCTATATGCCTCCGCCTCGGCGAATTGTCGCAGCCGGTCCAACAATGCCAGCGCCTCGTCAAATGCTCCCCTGGCCAGCCGTATCCGTGCCGAAGTAAGGTACTCAAACATATGTTGTATTTGCCAGTTTTCTGGTTCATTTTGTATCTCGATCACGCTTGCTTCGGCCTAGCGCGTTGCAGATGCGATGTCACCACGTGCGATGTAGATCCTGGTCACAGCCTCTACTATCGAAGCAAGCAGGAATTGTGGAAAGGCATGGTTTTTTACAATTTGCTCGACCTGCTCAATACACTCCAGTGAAGCATCTTCATTTCCCTGTGCATATTTTACCTGCGCTAATTCCGTGTATCCGAAGAGCAGCGTGCCCACATTTCCCGACTTCTGGCTTTGTGCAATACCCTCCAGGATATGCCCTGTTGCATCTTCCAGCTTGTTCCATTCGCGCAGTATGCCGCCAATTCCCAGGTGTGCCAGCCCCGTGTCCAATTCTCCTGGCCGCCTGGCAGCGAGGTTCAGCGCCTGCCGGTAGGTCGAGGCTGCCTGGTGCAGTCTCCCCTGTACCATTTCTATAGTGGCAGACTGGCAGGTAGCGATCAATGCGACATAGATATTATCGTCTGCCAGCGTAAGGCTCCTGGCTTCGGCAAAAGCGCGCGTTGCCGCCTCCGCATCACCGCTCAACGCATGTACAGTGCCCTCGTTCAGCGCAAGCAGTCCACGTAGCCCTGTATCATTCTCCGGCATTTGCTCAAGCGCGTGGGCTGCGTGTTTGGCAGTCTGCTCTATATTCCCCCGCATCGAGGCGATGGTGGCAAATAGAGTAGCTGCTTCACTGGAATCTTCCGGCAGCTCTTCTGCTGCGCGCAGGCGTTTTTCAGCAGCGTCTGCCTGTCCCGTACTGAGCAATCCCCAGGCCTGGACTAATATGAGTCGCGGGTGTAAGCGCATGTGTGCGCCAGGAAGGGCTTCTAACCAGGTGAGCAGTGTTTTCTGTTCCCCGCGTTTTGTCAGATCATCAACAATTGGCTCGATCAGCTCTGCGGCATGTTCAAAATCACCTGCGGCAAATGCATGATTTATGGCTTCAACCACTAACCCGCTGTGCTCAAACCATGCAGATGCTCTACGGTGCAGTGCCGGCAGCAGGCCTGGTTGTGTGAGCTGCAAACGGCTGCGTAAAAAGTCGCTAAAGAGTTGGTGATAGCGGTACCAGCGTCCCTCGTCGTCCAGGGGTACGAGGAACAGGTTGCCATGCTCCAGCGTCTCCAGCATGTGCTGTCCGTCGTCTCGTTCGCTAACGGCATTACATAAAGAGCCTGCCAGGCGATCAAGGATAGACGTGTGCAGCAGGAAGGATTGCACTTCTCCAGGCTGCTGGTGTAGTACCTCTGTAAACAAAAATTCCGCGATAAAGCGGTGCCCGCCGCTGAAGGTAGAAATGAATTCAGCAGTATCCTCGTGCCCGCGCATAGAGAGCGCAGCCAGTTGCAATCCGGCGATCCAGCCCTCGGTACGAGATTCCAGGGCAGCAATTTCGCCAGGTGAAAGATGCAAGCCGGGTACCTGGGACAAAAAAGATGCGGCTTCACCAGGTGTAAAGCGCAGATCAGCAGTGCGTAGTTCGTTTAACTGATCTCTCGCTCTCAGGCGGGCCAGGGGCCAGGATGGGTCTACCCGGCTGGCGATGAACAGGTGCATCTGAGGTGGCAGATTATCCAGCAAGTAGAGGAGAGCATCAGCTACAGGTTGAGCGTCAATCACATGGTAGTCATCGAGTACCAGCGCGAAGTCGCGTGGAATGGCTGTGAACGCATTGATCAATGTCGTCAGCATAGCCTCGATGGGTACTGGCTGTGCTGAGCGGAGCATGGCAAGTACAGGGTCGCCGGTACCGGGGAAAATTTTTTCAAGTGCCGCGATGACGTAGGCCCAGAAGCGTGCCGGGTCGTTATCTCTCTGATCCAGAGAAACCCAGGCGACAGGCAGCGTCTCCTCCGGCAAAGCCGCGCACCACTCGCTCAGCAGGGTTGTTTTGCCAAATCCAGCAGGGGCAGAGATGAGCGTGAGCTGGCATCTCCACCCCCTGTCTAGCCGTTCGATCAACCGCGGACGCGAGACCATGTGAAGCCGCGCCGGTGGTATGTAGAGCTTCGTTGCCAGGAGTGAATCTTGCTGCACTATTTTGTTTGACCCATCTATTATGTCCCCTGTGTGTATCCTGCTAATTTCGTGGCTTTCAACGAGAACATCAAGGGAATCATATCCCTCTTCTGCGGGTCCTTGATGCGCATAAATCTGTCCTCGCCTTCTTCCATCATACCTGGGAAGCACTCCCACGCGCAAAACGGGTGTTCATGCAAGAAATCGATGGTCAGGCCCGCTGCGATCAGCGAGTTGAAGATCTCGCTGAAGGTGTGGTTCCATCCATAGGTTGTGTTATGCACGAGCTGAGCGTTCTTCTCGGCGTAGGTGCCTGCTGTCTCATCCTTAATTGGCTCTTTCGAGAAGTAGGCGTAACCAGGTTTAAGATCTGGAGATTTTTCATCAAGGATCCACATAAAGGGATGCCCCTCCGCGATATAGAAGAAGCCTCCTGGTTTGAGGTAATGAGCGATAATCCTGCCCCAGGGCTGTAAATCGGGCAGCCAGCCTATGGCCCCGTAAGATGCGTAGACGATATCAAACTCTCCTGCTGCGTCAAGAACAGCGGGAAGGTTGTAAAGCTCTGTACAGATAAAGGTTGCATCCAGCTGCAGCTCCTGGCTCAACGATTGAGCAAGAGCAATCGCCTGGTCCGAAAAATCAATGCCAGTAACCTTTGCCCCTAATCTTGCCCATGACAGCGTATCCAACCCGAAGTGGCATTGCAGGTGCAGGAGCGTTTTGCCCGCCACGTCTCCCACTTCTTCAAGCTCAAGAAAATGCAGCTTGGTCTTACCAGCCTTAAAGCTGGCCAGCTCGTAAGCATCTCCTTGCGCGTGAACAACAGCCGCTTCGTTCCACCAATCCAGGTTGGCTTTCGTATAGTCATCCATCATGAGTAATCACACCTTTTTATTATATTGTAGCAGTTATCTTGTCATTCTCTCTGGTAAATGGCGCTGATTTTCCCGAATTATATGGCACTCCTCCAGGGTGTCAGGCCACTCGTCGCTTTTGCACAACTAGAAGAGGACGCTGAGTAACCCGCAACCGTATCTCCTTCTAGAGGGCGTACACTGGCGATGCGGTGGGAGACGACCGCTTCGCTCGTGTTCCCCCTCAAAGATCATGAGAAGCCGAGACGAGAAAAGCTTGACTCTTCTCCTATCATTTTATGGAGACGCCTTTTTCTCGAAGTCAAGAATAGACTTGTTGCGCGATGGACTCGATGTCAGCCAGGATCGTATCGAGTTGATTCTGATCCCGAATAAAATTCAGCGTTCCCTTCCAGAAGGCTTGCTGAACAGCGGGAGGCATCAGATCACCGGCTCCAAAGCGGAAGGTGGTTGTGGCCGTCAGCATAGCTGCTGAAGCCCGGGCTACGGGGTTGGGGTAAACGAGGAGATCAACCGACTTATTCGCTGATGTGAAACCTCCGCGCTTCACCCAGATCGTCTGTGCCTGAGCGGTGGCAAGATAGCTGATCAATGCGCGCACCGCACTGGTGTCCCGCATAGCCACGACCAGATCGGCCCCGCCAGTGACTGCATCTTTGTATTGAGGGGCAATCATCGGAAAAGGAAAGAAGTTAAAGTCGACGGCTGGCTTTGCATCAGGAAAACGGCTCGTCAGAAAGCCAGCAGTGACGTCACCCAGGTAATACATATATGCCTGGGGAGGAGTCTCTAGTATTGTATAGCTCGCCTGTTGAAATCCTGTGGAAAGCAGAGATTGGGGAGCATCGGCGATGTAGTGGGTGCCACCTGCAATCTGCCCGAACCATTGGAAAGCGTTTCTCACACTTGTATCTGTCCATGGTGTTTTGTGGGCAACCCATGCATCATAGAGATCCGGGCCTGATTGTTTCAAGTAGATCTCAGCAATCCAATCGGTCGCAGGCCAGCCACTGGCAGCACCGCTTTCCACTCCTATCGACCACGGGTATTTTCCACTTCTGGCAATGCTCTCTGAGAGCGTGATAAGCTCTGACCAGGAGAGGGGAATCCGTGCGTTGATCGCTTTGAACTGCGTCGGGTTGTACCAGATCATCCCTTTGTTGGTTACTCTATAGGGGAGAGCATAGAGCTTGCCGTCATACGATCCAAGGTCGACCCAGGAAGCAGCATAATCTCTGCCGATCTGCTTCATATCAAGGAAGGTATCCAGCTGCGTCAACACGCCCTTCCTGGAAAGCTGCTGCATCTTCCCCGGATTGGGCAAGATCACTATATCAGGTGGGTTGTGAGCTTCCAGCCGCTTCGATACGACTGCATCCAGGTCACGGGTAGAGTCAATACTGACAGTGATCCCAGTCTGGTCAGTGAATAGAGCCACCACAGCCCTAAACGATGCTTGCTCCTCCTCCTCGCCCTCCCACACATTGAGAACTTCTACCGAGGCTGGAGTCGGAATCCCCGGCTCGCTCCTTCCTTGACTGCAAGCCGTCAACAATGATGCTACAGGCCCCCCGGCAAGTCCTAGAGTTAGACCATGCTGGAGAAATCTTCGACGACTCAAACCTGGCCTGATAGCATCTTCTCGTAGTTGGTTCATCCATTGATGATCAGCAAAAATACCCATACGTTCCTCTCTGTTCGCCCACAACGGAGTGACAGGACTCACTGTCTGGATGAGTCGAAGGACAATCGACGAACTAGTTGAGGATGCCTGTTTCTGTCTGGGAAAGGCAACCCCACGCTCCCAGCGTCCAATGGTCTTGGGGTCGGCAATACCAATCTGCTCAGCTACGTATTCGCGTGACCAACCACGTCGTTGTCTCACCCGTTTCAGCTGATCATGTGTAAGCATCCCGGTAACTTTTCTCACCGCAAGTTCCCTTTCAGCTCTTTTATGGAATTGTGATTCCCTCTACTACTAAGACCAGAAGAGAGGATGAAATATGACAGTGAGTTAATAACTAGGAAAAGGTAATAAAAATCGGAAGAAGGGCAGCTATTCTGTGCATCCAGCAGCGTTTGCCGCACGTGATTTGCTGCGCCTTGCGCCTATTGCCTTGGAGATCACGCAGCTTGTAGTCTTTGGATCAGCCCATGAGGAAGCAAAGCACCAACTCCAAGCAGGTGTCAATGTATGGACTGCCTGCAAATTCTCCATCGACAAATTAGCCAACGCTAGTTTCATGTCGAGACCCCTATCTGGAAGGGCCTTCCAGATAGCATCGCGGGTATCTGTAAACCTTTCTCTCCTCCAGGAAGTGAGGCGCTACGTCAAAGAAGCCGAATCACCCACGTAATTATCAAAGTTTCGCCCACAGAATTCCAAAATTTACATTCTAGTATCAGGGAGTCAGGCCACTCGACGCTTTTGCACATCTAAAACCGGTTAAGGCATATCTCGCCAGGGAGTGAAGCTTTTTTGCAATCGGCACGGCTAAACTGGGATTAGGCCGGGTGACATTGCCAAACAGAAGTCGGTTGATAGCAGCGCAGGAGCAGCTTCGTAGTTGTTGGGCAACAGGCGTGAACCCCTGCGTCTCACTCTAAATGTATCTACGCGAAAAAAAGCTTCACTCCCTGTAACACATCCGTCCGTCCGGGTCTAGATGTGTAGGCAAAGCTCTGGCCCGAAATCGTGTCCACATGATCGAATCAATGGTTGCTCTTGAGAATAACTCTATAGCCAAGCCGGGTTTTTCCGGCATTAGCTCTGAGACGCCTTGAGAAGGTTGAGCACAAGCTTTTTGTCCGTGTCCGAAGAAACGGGTGAAAAACGGCCTTTGCGCCTGTTCTTTTCCCCCTCGTGTCTCCGAGAAGTAGGGTACCACGTTGGAGAGAACGCTCCTTGCCCTATGATCACGACAGTTGACGCTACGTGAGCAGGGATTCACGGTATTTTGGCCCTTGTCTGCGCAACAAGAACGCAACACGAGGAACGGATGGTAAAGGAGAGCCGACGTCCATCGGGCAGGCGAGGCGACGCTTGGTTGATCTGTTCACACAGGACGGCCAAATCGCGATTGAGCGCGCGATCATTGAACGGACGCAGTTCAACCTGCACCTGATGAGCATGGTGCTTGATCGTGCCGGGAAGCTGAAAAAACGGCAGCAGACGTTTCCAGGTCGCCTGCGCATAGGATGTTGGAAAATAGTGATCACGCACCCACATCGCGAGATTTGCCACTGCCACCTTACACACCGTCATCACTTGATCTTTTCGGTTATCGAGCTCGTATATGCTTCGCTCCTGTTCCTTCAATTCTTCTAATGCCCGCAAGACCTCGCGTTGCTCTTTGCAGTAGCGTTCCTGTTTGGAGAACTCAGCATTGCACTGTTCATACGCCTGCCATTCCTTGCGACCAAGCGGCTCCAGTTCGGCATCGATCTCGGCTTTGCGCTCCTTGAGCTTTCGTCGGAACACATATTCTGGCAGATTCTGCTCTTCCAGGGTGAGCTGGTATTCCCACAATTCCCGAGATAACTCCTTGCTGCGACGATTGTAGGCGGTGCGGAGCCGCTCCCGTCGGCGGCTAGCCTGGGCCTCGCGTTTCCCTGCGCTCTGCGCCCACTGCTTGAGTCGGGCGAGGCGCTGCTCCAAATGCGTTCGTCGCTTGGCCACCTCTGAATTCTCGACCGCCATCTTCGCAAATCCGTGGTTGGTGTCCAGTCAAAGTGGTCGAAGATAATCCTTGATGATGTTTTCCTGGGCAGGCCAGCGATGAACGTAGGTCTGGGCAAGTTCGATGGCATCGATGGCCGGCGACACTTCGGTGGTCACAATGGGAATCAGCTTGGCCGCGGTCTCTTTGGCCGGAGCGGCGGTAGCCTGCCAGTCCTCGCGCCACCAGGTCCGCTCATCCAGGGACAAGTCGCTGTCCCACCGTCGCGGATACAGCGTCTCCTCTGGATCAGGCCGAACCGAAACCCTCCGGCGCAGATCGCGGATGAGTGCTACCTGTAAACACAGCGGCTCGTCTGGATAATCTGTTCGTGGGTGTCCGTGCTCAAAGGCACAAAGGTGCCGACATCAGAGAAGGACGAGAGATCCCGGTATTGTGAGGTTTGCAAGATCGTGACGACGTGGCGTCCCTGTGCGTACAAGCTGGCCAGAAACTCGGTCGCCATGCCCTCGCGATCCACAATCATCCGTGCGACTTGGCTGGTCCCCACGTCTTGTTCATAGCGATCCAGGAAGGCAGGGACGCCCGCCGTGAGATGCTGATCGCCGCGATGGGTCGTAACAAACAAGGGATGGCCCTGCTCGTCGTGCAGTAACAGAAGCGCACGGCAACCCAGGACGACACCCAGACGCCCGATCAGTCCGCGTGGGAGGAGCACGTCACTGTAGACGGGCTTGCGGTGGCCATCCACGTAGCAGGTCAACGCGTGCATCTGTTGTGTTCCTTCCACTCCTTCGTGTCCGTCGGCTGGCGCATGCCAGAGCTGTGTGGCCCAGCGCGCGAGGGCATCGGTGAAGCGCTCGGCCCCATTGGTCCAGGCAACTTGTGACAGAAATGCTTCGGTGTACCGGTAGCCATTGGCCCGCTTCCGCCCGGTGAGCAGGGCCAAGCCACCGGCGGTATAGCCGCGCAGATCCCAGGTGCGCTGTAAGCCAACCGCTCCCGGAAGCAGCACCGTGAGGAGCAGGCGTCGGCGAACCGCTGCACTGCCTGCTAGAGGAAGGCAGGTTGGGTCTGGGGATGATGGCAGAGCTTGTTCCAACTGGGTGAGCAGACCCGTCTCGGTGGCTGCCGCCAGGAGCAGCAAGCCACCGGCCTGTTCATGGTATCCTGAGGCCATCGTGAGGCCCGTTTTCGGCTTTTTTTCTCGCAGCGGTGTCTGGCGGCTCAGACCGTGAGCAGCGCGTACGCGGTTGAGTTGACTGATGCTCACAGAGTAGTTGAAACGCTCAGAAAGGCGGTGCTGCACGTCCGCACTGGAGGCGGTACGATGGTTCTGGCAATAGTCCAACATCCACGTCAGAATCTCCCCACGAAGCTTCGCGGGGTATCCGTGGCGCCGCTCAGCCAAGGCCTGTTCCCCTTCACGCTTGACGCGCTTGAGTAGCCGATAGACCGTTGTGCGATGCATCGGGACAGGACTGGTGAGGCGTGCTTCTGTGGCGGTCATTCCATGCTCCATCTGTCGCACAATCTCTCGCCTGGCTGCCTGGCGTTGGTCCGATGTCACCGCGCAGGGCAGGGTCATCACTTCCATCATCTTCATTTCTTCTGTCTTTCCTGTTCCCGTATCAAATATGTGATCCACGCTTTGTCTGCGATGGGTCTGACAGCCGCATGTTTAGAAGAGATGCTTCCAAGGAACCATGCCCGAAAGAATACTGGCTCAGCAAGAATGAACGCGCCCCCTGCCTTGCTACTCGGAGGCAAAGCCTGTATCGAGGATGTTCTCTGCGTCGGTAAACAGTTGGTCTTCGGAGGGTGCCTGCATCTCGGCACCAATGAGCAGATGCCCATGACGGGTGGCGGAGAAGACCATGCACCAGTCCGTGCCATCCGCGTTTGACCCCGTTTTGATTCCGTTTGCTCCTGGATAGCTCTGCAAAAACGGGGTGAGAATGTTCTGCCATGTGTAGACGGTATGCGAGAGATCCGCATCGAGATGATACGATTGGGTCGAGACGATCTGGGCAAACAAGGGCTGCTCCATCGCCACGGTCGCTAGCTTCACCAGATCAGCCGCACTCGAATAGTGGGTGGGATCGTCCGCGCCATAGGGATTGGTGTAGTGCGTGTCGCGCAGGCCCAATTGCGCGGCCCTGGCGTTCATCAACGCCACAAAGCTGGCGGTATTTCCGGAAACGGCATGCGCCAGCACGACGGCGGCATCGCTGCCAGACGGCAGCAGCAGGGCATAGAGCAGGTGCAGGATGCTCATCTGGTCGTTGGCCCGCAACTGGGCCACGCTCATGCCACTGGATACCTCGTCTAGCTCTGCCTGCTGGATCGTCACAATCTGGTCCATCGGCAGATGTTCAATCGTCAGCAGCGCCGTCATGATCTTTGTGGTGCTCCACATGGAGACACGGAGATGGCTGTTGACATCCAGGAGCACTCGACCTGAGGTGACGTCGACCGAGTACGCTGATGACCCGTTGACCAAGGGCGGCGGGGGAGGAGTTGGTGTATCGGTCGGCGTGGGGACCGCGGTTGGGGTTGCCGTGGATGCAGCATGAGAAGCGTCCGCGTTCTGCCAGAGAGCGAGCCTGGACGAAAAGAAGATGGTTGTCGCTCCCACAAGGAGAACCATCACGAGAAAAGCACCGATGAGCAAGATGCGTTGGTTCATTGAGTTCAGCCCTTTCCAACAAACAAAACCGTTCACCAATCAGACATGGACTTTCCGCTTTTCAACGGGAGAACCACCGTGCTCGCGCAACAAATGGTGGAGTGCCTGCGAGAGCGTGGGATACGCAAACTGGAAGGTCGCCTCCGTCAGGCGTTCAGGCACAAGATGCTGACTGTCCAGCATCACCGTTGCGAGCTCTCCCAACAACGCTCGGAGCACGAACGCGGGCAGTGGGAACAGGGGAGGTCGCCGCAAAACGGCTTGGACCGTGCGCAGAAACGCTCGATTGGTCGCACCTTCCGGCGCACAGAGATTGAAAGGGCCGGAGAGCTGGCACTGTTCCAGCAGAAACTGGATGGCGCGGGCCACGTCCACTCGATGAATCCAGGGCAGCCACTGGTGCCCGCTGCTCACCTGACTCCCCAGCACACGAGCAAACCGCATCAGCGGAGGAAAGGCGCCAGCATAGAGGTCGAGGACCAGCCCTGTGCGGATGATACAGCGCCTGGTCGGAGCGTAAGCGGTCGATGCTTCCCACTCCTGGCAGACTCGCGCGCGAAAGCCCTGACCAGGCAAGCTGGTCTCGGTAAGCAGTTCCTGTCCTCGATCCCCATAGTATCCCGAAGCTGAGGCCTGTACCAGCACCGCTGGCGGCCCATAGCGCTCCATCGCTCGCATCAGAGCCTGTCCGGCGCGCAGACGGCTCTCCAGGATGCGCGCTCGATACGCCCGCGTCCAGCGCCAGTGGGCCGGAGTAGCCCCCGCCAGGTTGACGATGGCGCACTCACTGGTCATCAACTTTCCCCATCCTTGAGCAGATGTGGCATCCCAGCCAACCGTCTGGATCTGTGGCAAGCCTTGCTGGGAAAACAGTTGGGCCGCTCGCTCCGGATATCTGCTCAAAATGATGACCTCATATCCTTGAGGGGCCAGAAAGTGTGCGAGCGCGCGCCCAATCAGTCCGGTGCCACCGGTAATCATCACGCGCATTTCTCACCTCTCATTCTCCCCTGGCTCTCCTGGCTCGTTCTGATACGCCAGCCAAGCAATCCACAGAAACCAAAGATCAGCGCGTTCTCCAGCCCATGAATCGCAATCATCTGAGAAATGGTGATGGTCCACGCTCCCATTGCCACGCCGAGAGCATACGCTCCGGCGACCAGCATGGTGAAAAAGACGGTCGTATACGACAACGCCAGGAGTACCTGCGCGAACCGTGAAGTGGTCGTGGGCACAACGAAACGCAGACCCAGCAATGCGAGCAGTCCGGTAAACACAAACCACACAGCGGCAAACGCCGCAGCCAGCGGCCCCGCATCAAGAAAGAAGGCAACGCTCCCCAGAAGTGCCGCTAACGGTTGGAAAAACAAGACGAGCGCAGAAAGTCGCAAGAAGAAACGGCCATCCTTCTTGCACAAAACAAGTGGAACGGTTAACGGAGTGATCACGAACAGCACTAGCAGGAGTACGATCCCCAGATCATTCAGCCGGATCCAACCGAACAGGCTGGCAAACGCGATGACTCCCCAGACGCATCCCCCAAGGCCGAGGCTGACACGGTTCCACCTGGCCAGATCGCCTCTGTGCAAAGACATACGTAGCTCCATCTCTTGATTATCACCAGGCACCTCGCACTCTCGCACTGGTGACATTCTTGATTATCAGTAAGCATCATAGAAGTGAACAACGTTCACTTGCTAATACTCTAGCAGATGCGCTATGCTGAAGTCAAGGGTGCTCGTGCTTCCGCGCGCGGGCATTCCAGGGTGGCCAACAGGCACCTATTCTTGTGACAGATGCGGTATGGGCAGAGTTATTTTGGAGGGAGAGCAGCATGGAACCATCTGAGGTACGTGAGACGCGCCAGTTCACGCCGAAAGCGCTTGTGACGCGGCAGCGCATTATAGATACAGCCTGGCGTCTGTTCGCGACAAAAGGCTATGATCAGACCACGATGCGCGAGATCGCGGCAGAAGCCTCGT
>Ga0207646_10001060_pt1 | contig 34983 bp, 34 predicted proteins | sample KBSK5502metaG_FD_184343 | JGI IMG/M metagenome (GOLD analysis project Ga0207646, IMG submission 184343) | Corn, switchgrass and miscanthus rhizosphere microbial communities from Kellogg Biological Station, Michigan, USA - KBS K5-50-2 metaG... | ecosystem: Host-associated > Plants > Roots >... | reverse complement strand
CATCGCTGGCGGAGGTTCCGTCCGGGCCGATGACGCGCCCGGAGATCCCGACGGTCTTGACCGGGCGCATCGCGAAGTCAACCTGGACCTCCGCGCCTGCACCCACCGACACCGCCTGCGCCTGACCCAGTCGCGGTACTCCCGGGAAGTAGACAGGAGCGTACTCGCTGCCCAGGAATTCTCGAATGAACTGGTCCTGGCCCGAGAACATATTCATGTCGGGTTGAAATGAATCCGTTGCCTTTATGAAGTACTCTCCCGGCTCGAGGCCGAAAAGACGGTACTCGCCGCAGTCGTCGGTCTGGACTGAGGAAACCGGAGTGGGTTCCAGCTTCCGAGACGCTGGCAGCTCTTCTTCGACCATTTCCTCCTAGGTTGGCCTTCGCAAAGCCATGACCCCTACCCGCGCCAACGCTTCACCATCTTCGTTATTCACATGTCCGGTGATGACTGTGGCCATGGTTAGGCGAAAAAGCACGTCGGTCAACTGTTGCCCCGGTTGAAGGGCGAGCACGGCACCGCTGTCGGTTCCGTTGGACTGATAAGGTTGATCAACATAGCCTGTTCGAGTAGCAAAAACATTGTAGCGTCCGGGAGCGACATCCTTGATTGTGAAATGACCGTCGCTGTCGGAGGTTGCTGCGTACATGCGGGGACTTGATCCGCCATGTTCCCGGGTGAGCGCCACACGGGCTGCCTTGAGCGGACTTGCTTCGGCTGCTGTAACTACGCGTCCTGAGACGGTACATGAAGCGGCACCCTGGCCTTCTGGTTTATTAGGTGCCGAGGCCGGCTTTTGTGCAAACAGCGGAAGGGTTGCTGCCAGAATCGACAGCGCCAGAAACGTACGTCTCATAGATGCCTTCGCATCAGACGAGAATTGCAGGACATCAGACTGCCAAATTATACGTTTTCAGCGAATGGACACAACTTCCCTCTACTTCCGCTGAGAGTAGTCGTACCAATACCCTTGCGGTTCATTGCCTGACATCTGACGGGTATTGAAATTCAGCAAGTAATTGAGATGTTTATCATCGACTGGGAAAGATTTGCCAGGGTAGGGATACGTTCCCATGTTGCGGAAGGGCAGCGGTTCGACGGTGTTGCCATCGGCGGCGTAGAAGTCCATATCTTTTTCGTAGCCGTTGGCCAGGAAGAAGTAGTCGCGGGTCCAGTTTTTCCGGACTGCCGGCAACGAATGAGGATCAAACTCCAGGGCAACTTCTTCGCCGGACCCGAAGACCACAAGCCGATCGTCGAAATCAGTGAGCAGCGGGCGTACATCACCATAGCGAGTGTATGTTCCGGACTGGCGCGCGTAGGGACCGGTGCGGCTGACTTCCTCATATTTGTACTTTACGTTGCCGGGAGGTTGAGCTTCGATCTGGCGCGGATAGCCGTGAAACTTCAAGTCGGCATTCTCTAGCGGGATTGGCGTCAGACGAGCGTTCACGTTTTGATCGGTGCGATCGATCAAAATACTGTCCCAATAAATCTGGAGATTGGTCGAGATGCGGATTCGCTGGGTACCTGGGGGAAGATGACCGGTGAGATCGGCGATCATGGTGCGTGGGAGGCCGGCGGGGAAGCCCATGTCGTCGATCACGCGAATCCATTTCCCTTTTGCGTCGAGTGTTTCCACATAGGGCGCGATAGCTTGAATGCCGGCCTGATCGGCGGCGTACATTCCGGTGGCGGTGAAATATTCAATCTCTCCATGCAGCAGAAGCCGGAAGGGGCCGCCGCGGTAGGGCTCTCCAAGATCGAGTTCGAGACTATGCAATTTGGTGAAACCTTTGAACGGAAGCAATTCAAAATCGGCGACGTAGCGATGAGCTTGCAGATCAGCGAGCACATCGTGTCCGCGGTCATCCCACGCACCGGCCGGTGGACTTGGGTTACGGCTGGCTACGACTTTGAACGGCGGGTAAGGCGGATTGCTGGCGAAATATTCATTGGGATAAACCTCGTAGTCGCTGGGATGATCGACTGCAAAGAGACGCACTTGGTCTAGGTAGACGACCTCCTCCATGGGCTCCATCAGACGGAAGCTGAGCTTGCCATTCTTCTCGCGAATCGTGCTGCGATCTATTTTGACGTATTCCGTAGGACGGGGAATGTTGCGCTGACCGGGGCCGACCCAGTGCCCGACCACGCCGGCGCCCAGCATGTCGGAGACAAGTTCATAGCGTTGCCCGTCCCAAACAAAAAGTGTGGGACAGGAGCTGCCACGGCGGTCAATCTCGTTGTAAGCCTGTTCGCGCATCCCGGCAACTTCGATTTCGTCCTGCACCACTCCGGTGGGCCAGAGCATGCGGACGACATCCGCTTCTTTGGCTTGTCCCAAGCCGACATTGATGAAAGTCGAGTTCTGGCCAAGATATCCGGATGAGCCGGCAATTTCAAACTTCTGGCGATTGGTGCCGGCAAAAACTTCTACCTTAGTTCCAATGGCGCTGCGATTGTCGTTCAGTCCTTTGAGGACAAGCCGCAGCCAGTGATTCTTGTTGCCGCCTTCGTTGCGTAGCAGCACCGCCGGTCCGTGATTCTGGGTGATGAGCAAATCGGTCGCGCCGTCACCGTCGTAATCACCCGTGATGATGGAGCGCGGATCTTTCAAAACGATCTTGTCGAGGCCCAAATCGGTAGTGACGTCCTGAAAACCATCGGGACCAAGATTGCGAAACAGACGTACCTCGCCTTTGCCATCGGCAGTCTCACCGACAGCGACCAGATCGATCCAGCCGTCGTTGTCGTAGTCGATGGCAGCGACGCCCCAGCCCCGGACCCAATTGATTTTCGGCAGAGGGACCGCTTCAAACTTTTTTCCGGCCTGGTTTCGCCAGAGCGACAGACCAGGCGCGACGGTTTGCGTAAACGCGACATCCATCCATCCATCATGGTTGAAATCGAGGACGGCGACGCCGACAGTAGTTCCGTCCGGTCCGTTGCACGCAATCTTGGCTTTGAATCGTCCTTCCCGCGGATTTTCGAACAATGTAGCAACCTTGTACGGACCGGTAACCAGCAGATCAACTGCACGATCATTGTTGTAATCGCTGCCTATGGCGCCAATGGTAGGGACTCTGACCGATAGTCCAGTTACCTCTGACTGATCTGTAAAACTACCATTCCCGTTGTTACGCCAAAGACGATTAAGCTCGGGCACTTGAATTTGCCCATCCTGCTGAATCCCTCTTCTACGCGGGTCAAAATATGGATGCGAGCTGTATTGAGTAATAAATAGATCCAAGTCCCCATCGTGATCGTAGTCGACGAAAGTCGGGGAGATATTGAGGCCCTCACCTTTTTTATTCCCCGCCTCAGCCACGTCTTTGAACTTACCGTTCTTTTCGTTATGCAGCAGCATGATCCGATTTGTGGCGGTTACCGCCAGATCGGTCGCCCCATCATTGTCGTAATCTCCGGCGGTACAACCGACAGCGTGGAAGGAGGGATCAAGTCCGGCTTGGCGCGTTACATCCTCGAAGCTGCCATTGCCTCGATTGTGATAAAGCGTTATTCCACCCTCTTTGCCATTGTCTGAAACGAAAATATCGAGCTTGCCGTCGCCGTCGTAATCCAGGAAGCACGCGCCGGGACCGAAGAATGCAGCAACGTCCTGGTCAGTTCGTGACGTGGCTTTTGCCATTAGCCCTGCTGTTTCATTGACTGCGACAAAACGCACCGGAATTGTGGATGCGACCTTTTCCATGGCGGCGGGCGATTCTTCCGCCAGAGAATATTTTCCTTGCTCGCCATAGGCCAAGCCGATAGGCGAACCTAGTTTGTTCTGAGTGATGTACTGGAAGCGTTGCAGATGTTCGCGGGCATGCGCGACGTCGCCGGATTGCTGATAGGCGCGCGAGAGTCCAAACTCAGCCGAGGCATGCAGTGGATTGAGTTTGATCGCGTTCTGGAAAGCTTCGATCGCTTGAGGATACTGCCTGGTTTGCGAGTAGGCGCTGCCCAGGAAGTACCAGGTGTCGGCATCGTTGGGATCAATCTCAGTGACGCGGCGGAAGGCATCCACAGCGGCCTGCGCGTTGCTCGTATTTTTATAAAGCAGGCCGAGGTTATACCAGGCATGCGGATCGGCGGGATCACGCTTGACTGCTTCTTCGAGAAATTCCTTGGCCTCATCAACCCGACCCAGGCTGAGCAGCGCGATGCCTTGATTCAGGCGCGCGGCGGTTAATTTGGGATCGCGCGCGGCAGCATCCTGAAAAGCTTTCAGAGCTTTCGCGAACGACTGTTGGTTCATGTAGGCTACGCCCAGGTTATTTAGGCGCGCGGCTTCGGCGGCGGGGGAGGATTGTTCGGGAGCAGCGGCCAAAAGGCACAGGGTAACCAGCAGAAGTGAAATGGAAATGATGGAAGCGGATTTCATGAATAGGAAAAGCGCCTCAGGGCCTAAAGCTCTATCTTGAACTAAAGTCGGGATCTTCCCGTTTGTCGTCCTGGACTTTTCGTCACGACCGAAGTTTTGCCCCTGCCCATTGACGGCTTGGCGTATGGCCGCGATGCCATCACACCCTTCCCCTCTTGAATGGTAACAGTCTGGCTGGCGGAGATGTTGGAGAGCTTATCGACCTGGCCGCTGGGCCACTGGACCTCTAGTGAATCTGCTTTCGCCTCCTTGCCCAACCCAAAGGTGAGGACAAGTTCGCTCTGCGACAAATAGCTGGAACCGCTGCGCAACATTTGCCATTGCTCGTCTTTGCCAGACTTAACCCGCACCACCGAGCCGATGCCGTCACGATTGGATTTTGTCCCCACGAGTTTCACCCGCAGGCTGTGATTGCCGCCGCCCTCATTGTGAAACAAATAAGGACGGCCTCCGTTCGTGGTCACGAGCACATCCAGGAATCCGTCGTTATCAATGTCTGCGTAAGCTGCACCCCGGGCGACTTTCGGCGCAGCGAATGCAGAGCCCATAGATTCTGTAACCTCCTGGAATCTTCCCGCGCCCAGATTGCGGAACAAATGCGGGGGTTCAGCATAGCTGACGCGCTTTTGCACTCGCTCGATTTCGTTTTCTATGTGGCCGTCGGCAACAAAAATGTCGGGCCAGCCATCATTGTCGTAATCGAAAAAGAAACAACCGAAGCCCAGGGTCACCAGTGTGGCGCGCCCGACGTCGGAACGAGGTGCTTCATCCACGAAGAGTCCGTTTCCCTCGTTGTGATAAAGCGAGATCATCTGGTTCGCAAAGTTGGTGATAATCAGACTGGGACGGCCGGAGCGGTCATAGTCGGCCGCATCCACGCCCATGCCGGCGCGGGCAACGCCATCTTCGCTGAACGCGATTCCAGCGGAGACTCCCTTCTCCTCGAACGTGCCGTCGTGCTTGTTCAGATAAAGTTTGTTGGGCTGGGTATCGTTGGCGAGGAGAATGTCAGGCCAGCCGTCGGCGTTGTAATCAAGAATGGCGACGCCCAGACTTTTCGACGTCGGCTCGTAGAAATTAGCCCGCTGAGTGACGTCTTCAAATTTGCCGTTTCCCAAATTGTGCCAAAGCCGCGCCGAGGATCCTTTGTAAGACTCCGGCGTGCAATAGGACTTATGCGCTCCGTCAAGCGTGCAGTAGAGATCGCCGGGCAACGACCATTGCACGTAATTTGCAACCACCAGATCCAACTTGCCGTCGCGATCGTAATCTACCCAGGCTGCGCCGGTGGAAAATTCATTTGGACCCCACAAGCCTGCAGCCTTCGTGACTTCCGTGAATGTACCGTTCCCGTTGTTATGAAAAAGATGACTCTGCCCCAACGCGCTGAGGAACAGATCGTCGTAACCGTCGTTGTCGTAATCGCCGACAGCAACCCCCAGGCCAAACATGGAAACAGCGAGGCCCGCCTTTCGCGTCACGTCGGAAAATGTCCCATCGTGATTGTTGCGATAAAGCTTGGGGGTGGAAGCGATGCGCTGGTGACCCCGCCAATCTTCACCATTCACCAGCAGAATGTCAGGCCAGCCGTCATTGTCAAAATCGATGAAGGCACAGCCCGGACCCATGGTTTCAGGCAGATATTTTTTTCCGAAAGCGCCGTTGTTGTGAACAAAATGGATCCCGGCTTGAGCGGTAATGTCACGAAACCGGATCTGCTGGGCGTCGGCGCAAACGGCTGTGCAGAAACAAAGTGAAAACACTAATGAAAGCTTCGCCATTATTTGGAAGCCCCGGAGGCAGCTACGGTCTTGTGGCGGATGGCAATCTGGGTTTGAATCGAGGTCAATGGCACGGAAACGTGTTCGTGGATGGATTGGCGCTCGTTATTGTCCTCGGGATTGAGCTGGCGATAAGGGCCAGTAATCGCCTGAGCAGATTCGTCAGCTTTGAAGCGCATATAGCGTTGCTGGTGCTCGCGGGCTTGCTTTTCGTTACCCAGACCGTTGTAACACAGCATTAAGTTGTAGTGCGCCTGCAAGTCCTCCGGGTCGACTGCGAGAACGGACTGCAAAACCTTCACTGCGTCAGCATATTTGCGTTTAAGAAAGAGAATGCGCCCCAAGTCGTTCAACGCCACACGGTCCCGCGGATACTGAGCTACGACTTTGCGGAGATGATCGGCGGCTTCATCATAGCGTCCATCGCTGCGTAGGACTTTTGCATAGAAAAAATGGGCGCGCGCCAGATCCGGACTTAGGGACAGAGCTTTTTCCAGCACGGTGCGGGCACGATCCATGTCGCCCTCCTGTACCGCAGCGCGTCCGATGTTTACCCAGCCGTCCGGATTTTTGGCATCAATCTCCGTCACTTTCTGAAATGCTACCTGCGCCCCTTTCAAATCACCCTGAAGCAGCAGGCCGATGCCGTAATCGTTCCAGCGCTGCCAGTCGCCCGCCTGCAGAACTTCTTTGGCTGGCGGTGCGGGCGCGTTGTGCGGGGTTACGTTCAGCGTGACTTCATCTTCTGCCAACGCGACCACAGGAAGGTCTGGAATTTGTTCGCGTTTTGCCGAGACGCCTTTGAGGGAGCCCGCAAACGTATACTTGGTGTCGTCGTAGTCGGGCGAGACTTCTGGCTTGGGCTGAGTTGGATCCGGAACTCCGGCGAATGAGAATTGGGTGTTAAACCAGGAAAATTTGCGATAGCAGAGACGGGCGTGGAGCGTGATCTTGTTGCCGGCGTTCTCCGGGATGTGCAGTCGATAATGCGCGGTGTCGGCGGCGCCCGGCGGAATCAAATGAACGTAAACCACGGCGCGTGTGGCCCAGGCATTGCGCTTGTTGATGCGATTGCCGTGTGCGTCCACTTGCAGCGAGCGATAAAAGTGCGCGCCCTTCTCCACCGGGCCTTTGCCGTTATCTTCCACCATGCCGCTCCAGAACACGGTCTGTCCCTTGTCATCGGTGCCCTTCAGTTCCAGCCAGGTGTCATAGGCGTCTACCGTGCCGCCGGGGAAAAAGTGTCCGATCTTTTTAGTGCGGACGACTACATCCACTCGCAGAGTATCGCCACGACGAACCACTGCTTGTACACGGCTTAACGGCGCCGTAACCGGCAGAACCTCAGCGGGCGCGGCCGCGGTCACTTTCGCTTCCGCCTCTTCGCCCACAGCAAATGTGGTTGCCAACTCCGACTGGCTGAAAGCAGGGTGCTGCAACTCAGAACGCGCGGGAGAGAGAGCGAAAATATCCACACTTAGAATTTTGTCCTTGAGAAAACTCTCGGTGATCTTGAGCTGTTCGGGGTCTTCATTTGCTAGCGGCAGTGCCGTGTTCGCCGCCGGAAAGCGGTGGGAATGCACGAAGCCGTTGATATTGCCTTGATCCTTCGATGGCGTGAGTGGCATGTGGCAATCGGCGCACTGGGCAGGCTTGGGCGGGTAGTAGAAAGAGCGGGCGCCTTGTCCCGAAACACCGCTGGCTTGCCAGTTATCGTACTCGTTGAAGCCGCGAATCCAGCGATAGTGGTTCACTGGGACATCAAGATGGACTTTGTGACAGCTGGAACAGAACTCGGCCGTCTGGTTGCGCATGAAAGGTTTTAGAAACACGCGGCGGTGCGGTTCAGGATTCAATCGCACCAGAAAATCGTGCAGCGCTCGCGCCACCGGATTCTGCGTAGCGGCAAGTTCATGCAATCTGGGGTATTCCAGATAGAAGTCGCCCTGTCCCATCGTGCTTTTAACCTTCGCAATGGAATGGCACATCATGCATCCTAGTCCTGCCTGGGCCTCGGGACGATGCACGATTTCCTTGATCGGAGTATCCATCATTCCGCTGTAAAGTACGGCCGGATCATGGCATCCGCCGCACCATTTTGAAGGCTTGGTGCCGACGGTGTCCTGCATGTATTCAATACTTTTGCGGTACCACTGATTGTTGAATGACGAAAAATGATGCACCGAACTGAACCACTGGTTGTAGACATCTTCATGGCATCGCTTGCAGGAATCTGATTCCATGAAGAATTTGCTGGGAATTTTTTTTTTGCCATACACCTGGGCGGAGCTTGGGAAAAAGTGTCCCTCCGGGCCGTCGCCTTCATCGTTCATGGTAGCCGGAGGCATTGCGGGATTTTCGATTCGAGCACGGTTTTGCCAGCGCGATTCACGGAGATAACGCGCCCCATATCCGATTGCCGCCAGCAGAGCGAAACAAATTGCGACACGAGCGATTGCCCCGCTGGTACCTGAACCCAGCCAGCCTCGCTTACCTGCCCATTCGGCAAGAAGAATCGCGATACCTACCGAAGAGATCAGGATGTGGGAGTAGAGCCAATTCCACTCTGAACGAGGCGTTCCGGTCTTGAGCAATACCAGCCCGAGGATTCCTCCCGCGACGACCAGCACCCAACCTGTTCGGGCAATGAAACTTTCCTGTCGCAGCCGGCGCAACAGAAATATGAGCAGCATGCCGGTTGCGACGACACCCGCCATCGCATGAAGCAAAACTACAATGGGGTAGATCAGGTTTGTCTGGGGAAACGCGTAAAGATAAACGGCAGAAAGCGACAGAAATACGAGCAATCCTGAAATCACACGTTGGCTGGGGCTAAACCTGGACATGTGCTGGAATTAGTTCGTCGTCAACCGAACCCACAATTCAGCTGACCTCGGAAGACTGTGTCGCAACAAGTTATCTTTTATCCAGAGCTGGGCAGAATAGTATAAAAAGATTAGACCTTCCCGCTTGAACTTAATGGATGGGCGGCTGCCGCCACTCCCCGCCTTCACCTTCGAGAGCGGCGGCCACGGCAAGAACCATTTCCTCTTCCCAGGGAAGTCCTGAAATCTGTACGCCGATCGGCAAACCTTCTGCCGATTGAGCAACCGGAACCACGGCAGCCGGCGTGCCCAACAGATTGAACCACTCGGTGTAGCTCCAGGCGTCGAGATATCGAACTGTTTGCCCGTCGATTTTCCAGCTGCGCTCTCCATGCCGGAAGGCTGGAACAGCAGCCACCGGAGAAAGCAGGATGGGATAATCGCGCATCTGCTGGAAGACTTGCATTCGCACAAGATCGCGCTGGATCCATGTATCGAGTAACGTGTGCCCGGTGTGCGTGAGCTCGGCGGCAACCCAGCTTAAAAACTCTTTCAGGATCGGGCTGAGATCCGCTTCTCGCCCTTTGGTCATCGGTCCAAGCAGCATTCCGCCGGCGATCCCGAAAAAGTTCCACCACAATTGCCGGGCAAGTTCGAGACCCTCGGGACGGAACCGCTCGACTTGAAATCCCGCCTCGCGCAATGACTGGGCTGCGGACTCGACGGCTGTGCGGGTCTCCGAAGTGACCGGCGTGCGCCCATCGTCGTCGAAATATCCGATTCGAATCCTTTTTAGATCGTCTTTGCTGGGCCAGCGCACCGGCACTGGAGCAGCCGAGGGATCGCCGTAATCCGGTGCTTGCATCACTTCAAACAAGACTTTCAAGTCAGCTACAGTACGCGCCATTGGTCCGACAACGCCAAGCAGAGCGAATGGTCCAACCGAGTTGGGATAGTGTCCGGTGGCTGGAATGCGGCCAGGAGTGGGTTTGAGTCCGCAAATGCCGCTGAAGTGCGCTGGGACACGAATGGATCCGCCGCCGTCGCTCCCGACACCGCCGGCGGAGCATCCGGAGGCGATGGCCGCGGCTTCTCCGCCGCTCGATCCGCCGGGCGTACGCGACAGATCCCACGGATTATTGGTGCGGCCATAAAGAAGATTATCGGTTTCCCAAGCCATGAGCAGCTCGGGAGTGTTCGTAACGCCAAGAATGATTGCTCCAGCGTTGCGTAAACGCGAGACCAGGGGAGCATCCAGCGGAGGCACATGGCTGGCGCGTAATTTTGTCCCGGACTCACAGCGCAATCCTCCGACATCGATTGAACTTTTGATACTGAGCGGGACGCCGTGCAGCGGCCCCAAGGTTTGGTTCTGAGCCACGCACTGTTCGGCGACACAAGCTTGCTGAAGCGCAGCATCCGAATTTACGTGGACGTAAGCATTCAGTTGAGGGTCGAGTCTGGTGATCTTCGAGAGATGCGCTTCGACGATTTCGACCGGCGAGAGTTTTTTCTTACGAATTAGCTCAGCCATTGAAACGGCTGAGAGGAAGGTCAAATCAGACATGCGCCTAGTTTGAGCGTGACTGGACATACAGCTAGTTTTAGCTGACAGGAAGAGGGAGTGTAGCACGGTTGATGAAGTGGATGGATTTGAACAGGAGAGCCGTCGCCTGTGACGGCGGCTCTCCGTACATGCTTACGCTGCCTGCTTTGATTTTTCTCTTTGCTCGCGGAACAGCTTGATCATTTCGCGGTTGAATGCCGGAATATCGGATGGCTGACGGCTGCTCACCCAGTTTTCATCGCGAACCACTTCTTTGTCTACCCAGTTCCCGCCCGCGTTGCGGATGTCATCCTGGATGGTGCGATAAGAGGTGATGGTGCGACCGTCCACCAGGTCCGATGAGACCAGCAACCATGGAGCGTGACAAATCACGGCGATCGGCTTGCCGGATTCATCGATGCCGCGAACAAACTCCTGGGCGGCTTCAACTACGCGGAGAGCATCTGCGTTTAGCGCGCCGCCGGGAAGCAACACTGCGTCGAAATCGTCCGCGTCGGCTTCATCCAGAGTGCGATCGACTTCAATTTTAATCGTCTTCTCGTCATGGTTCATGGCTTGAATTTCTCCCGGATGGGGAGCGATGAGAATAGTTTCGGCACCGGCTTTTTCCAGTGCTTTGCGGGGCTCGACCAGTTCGGCCTCTTCAAAATCATCGGTTGCCAGAATGGCCACGCGCATTGCTTCTAAATTCTTTGATTCCATATCTCCTCCAATTTCTGAGTATGAGTGGTTGTTATTGATACGACACTAGGACCAGCGTCGCATCCGTTGGGCTGATTTTTACAGTATCGGCCAAGGAGGTTGTGCAGGCATCGGGTTGAACCCCTAGACGTTCTACGAACGTCCTGTACGCCTAAGTGCTTGATTAAGAAGGCCGTTGTGTGGAATTCGGACGAGTTCTTTCGTAATCTCCACCTTCGCCCTGCTAGGTGACATAGTGATAGGAACATGTCCCCATCCAGCCATGCCGCGAAAAAGCGCGCTGCCCGCGTAAAACTTTTGGGAAGCGTTCTGGCACTGGTTCGGCTGGAAAGTGGCAAGCAAATCCGCGTCCCGCTCCATCAACTCTCCACTTCTGGGGGACTATTGATGATGGAAAAGCCGCTGGACGAAGGCATTAAGGTTGAAGTGATGTTTCACGTGGGATCATGCACCGTCCGCAGCAAAGCGGTGGTTCTCTTTCCGATGTGGGCTACGCAGGGCTGTCTGCAACCATTCGAGTTCACTGACCTCGCCGACGAGGACCGTGGCAAGCTCGAAACTGATCTGCAGAAGTACCTGGACCAGGCTGCCAGTCAACATTCCTGAAATCTGCCGCGAAAGTTCGCAGAAATACCGGGACACTGACTCCTCCTGCACAATAACGTAAGCTGTTAGAGACCGCAATTTCCCATTGTTGGAGAGATACCTATGGCGCCTCAGCATTCCCCTCGTTTTCTTAAGATTGTTGAAAATGCAAAGCAGCGCATTCGCGAAGTGAGCGTTGACGATGTCAAGACGAAGCTCGACCGTGGAGAAAAGTTTGTCCTGGTGGATGTGAGGGAGGAGAGCGAATGGGCAAAAGATCATCTGCCGGGAGCGATTCATCTCGGCAAAGGCGTCATCGAGCGCGATGTCGAACAGCGCGTACCTGACCTGAATGCACCTGTCGTCCTCTACTGCGGGGGTGGTTATCGTTCCGCTCTGGCCGCTGACAACCTACAGCAAATGGGATACAGAAACGTGCTTTCCATGGATGGAGGCATCCGCGAATGGCGGGAAAAAGGTTTTCCTCTCTCCAAAGGATAGAAACCCAGAGTCGCACCGTGAGTTTCTCATCTCCATACCAAGGTAACTTGATGAAGACATTCCGATGGTCAGCATGGCATAGTCAGGAATTTATCTACCGCAGGGGTCCGCCTCTGGCAGCGCGAAAGGTATTTTGTATTGAAGGCCACCGCACTCCTCATCGATGACAGCAAGTTTCTACGTAAGGCAAACGAACTGGCGCTCGCCAGGTTTGGCTATGCCGTCCTGACGGCATCAGACGGGGACGAAGGCCTGGCACTAGCCCGCGAAAAAATTCCTCACCTTATCGTCCTCGACCTGATGTTACCGAAGCTTTCCGGCGCACAATTACTAGAGGCGTTGAAACAAGATCCGGGGACTGCTCACATTCCCGTCGTCGTACTGAGCAGTCTTCCCATCAGCAATGCCGCAAAGCTACAGACTGCGGGGGCCGCTGCCTACTTTGAGAAAGCAAAGCTGGGCGTTGAGAATGGTTCCGCAGCACTGATTCAGGCGATTGACAAGCTCCTCAGTTCATCGCGCAGTCTAGCGAATCCCCAAAAGGTCTGAGTAGCGGCTACACCTGAAATGCTGGCAGTGAGTTCAATTGAGAAACTTCAATTTTCAGGTCTGCCGAGAGTTGGGGCTGTTATCGATTCGCTTCTCAACAATGTCGGTGTGCAGCATGCGGTCGATGGATATTGGGCCCGCACCAACCGCCAGCAAGAACAGGCAGCCCAGCAGCATGGCATAATCGATGCGTGTTTCATGCGCCATCGCCCAAAAGCCGGACGCTTTATAAATGCGTCCCCCAAGACTGAAGATTGCTGCGAGCATGGTGATGATCAGCGGGATAGTCGCCAAACGGGTGAGAAAACCTACGATCAGCAAGGCTCCGCAGACTACTTCAATCAATCCTGCGAGTGGAGCGAGCAACCCGGGGGCGGGAATACCAAGTTTGGCGAAAAGGCCTGGACCCATCTCCATGGGAAAGAGAAATTTTTGGATGCCTTCAAAAAGAAAGACGCCGCCAACCGCGAACCGGATCAACAAGACCGCCGCCGGCGCTCTGCTGCTCATCATTGTGATGCTGCTGGCCGTGGGCTTCCTCCCGGGCGCGATTTGTCATCTTGGCCGCAAACGCCAACAGATTGTAAATCAAACTAGTCTTTGGGAACGCTGTACTGTCTGTTCATGATCCGTGCGAGTGCTTCCTTCTCTTCGCCCGTAAGTGGGCGCGCAACTGCCTTTGGAAGATTTCCCAGCGAGAGCGGGCCAATCCCAATCCGGATCAATCTCAAAACTTCGATCCCGAACTCTGCAAGCATGCGGCGAATGTGCCGGTTTTTACCTTCGTCCAAGACAATTTCCAGCCAGCTGTTGCGTTTGCCGCCGCGTACGATACGCACGGTCTTCGCACGTAGGAAGTCACCATCCCGGGTTTTGACGCCTTGGCGCATGGATTCGAGCAGCGCAGATTCTACAACTGTCGCAACTTGTACATGGTAGATTTTTTCCACATGGGATTCCGGCGCAAGCACCCGGGCGGACCACTCTGAGTCGTTAGTCAATAAGAGCAAGCCTTCGCTTGCTTTGTCCAACCGCCCGACAGGTGCAACCCATGGCATGTCCGGAGGTAGAAATTCGTATACAGTCTTGCGATCCTTTTCGTCGGACGCGGTTGTGACCACGCCGCGGGGCTTATTGAGCATCAAATACACTCTCAAGCTGGCTACTACTGCGCGACCGTCCACTTCAATTCGGTCGTTCTCCATGTGAACTGGAAATTCAGGATCGAGATGAAGCTTACCGTTGAGGCGAACTTTTCCGGCACGAATCAGATCGAACGCAGCGGAACGAGAGCAGAAGCCCAGTTTAGACAGCGCACGAGCCAGACCGACGCGACGCGAGTTATTAGGCGATGCCACTTCTTCAGAACGCGAGCCGTTGCTTCAAAATCGGTTTGAAAGGCCTTTTCCCTACCAAGTCAAGAAGAATATAACGCCTGACAACGCCATTGCATGGTTCCGAATCCAATCCCCTAACAATTCCCGGAGGTAAATTCGATGAAAATTCCATTCCTGATTGGCCGCTTAGTGTTTGGCGGTTACTTCCTCTATGCCGGCATCAATCATTTCAAACAACGCAAGCCACTTGCACAACAGGCGGGTTCGAAAAACGTCCCCATGCCGGAAGCTGCCGTGACTGTCAGCGGCGCTTTGCTGACGCTCGGAGGCGCCAGCATCCTACTCGGGGTTAAGCCGAAAGTGGGTGCAGCGGCGATCGTCGGCTTCCTGGCGGGAGTTTCTCCGGTGATGCATGACTTCTGGCGGGTTGAAGATCCCAATCAGCGCATAAATGACATGATTAATTTCGGCAAGAATATTGCCCTACTCGGTGGCGCCTTGGCCTTGATGGCCATCGAGGAGCCTTGGCCGGCCAGCGTGCCCGTGGCGCAGCCTGGCAGAGTCGACCGTCTGCGCAAACTTGCCCGGCGCGCCATTGCCGCCTGATGCGGGTCGCATTAAGCGAGACATAACAACACTGCTTGGCTTCACCACTGCTGGTTTTAGTGGCAAAGAAAATTCGTCGCTTGGGTGTGCCCTCACTTCACAAAGGTCAATCCGTGAGGTACAGCATGTGGAAAAACATAAGCGTAGAGCATAACGATTATTCCAACGATGACCCCAAGCGCCACTGAATGCCACACTACGAAGCGGAAAATAGCTCCTTCGTTACCGACCTGTTCGGTGGCGGCTGTTGCGATGGTGATGGATTGCGCGTCCACCATTTTGCCCATGACGCCTCCGGCACTGTTCGCCGCGCACATCAGGATTGGATCAATCCCAAGCTGTTGTGAAGTGATTCGCTGCAAGCTTCCGAAAAGAGCATTCGATGAAGTATCGCTTCCTGTAAGCGCGACGCCCAGCCAGCCGAGGAAGGTGCCGAAGAATGGATAAGCCCAGCCGGTGCGAGTGAAGGCGATTCCCAACACTGCGTCGAGGCCCGAATATCTGGTTACATAACCAAGCCCCAGCATGAAAGAGATGGCAACCGTGGCCAATCGCATCCGGACCAAGGTGCGCCAGAATATTTTCATCAGCCGTAGTGGAGACAAGCCGAGCAGCAGTCCAGACACCAGGGCGGCCAGGAAGCAGCCCGTACCGGTCGCCGAAAGCCAGTTGAAATCGTATCGGGCAGCTTCGGGAGTGGGCTTGAGCACGGCCGGCGCGGCGCGATAAACCGCATTGTGCAGATAGGGGACGTCCCACCCGGGTGGTCCGGGACGAACCTTGCCGTCGGCCAACATGACTTTGAAAGCTGGGGTGGTGGCGCGGTTTATTGCCAGCTTGACCTTCGGAAGGCCCCAGACCAAGACGACGCACGACAATATGGCAAAGGGCATCCAGGCCTTTAATACTTTTCCGAGCTGATAAGAATGCGGTTTCACATGTCCGTCGAAGTTTCTGGTTGCCCATTCGCCGCCGGTTACATCAGCGATTTCCTCGGCGGAAGGAGGAATTGGCGAAGTCTTCTCGTCATAGTCGAAGCGCCAAATTCTCTTTGGCTTCCAGAAACGAAGAAAGAATACCGTGGCAAGGATGGATATTACGCCGCCCACGATATCTACCAGATTGCTGTCCACGTAGTTTGACCAGAAAAACTGTGTGAGAGCGAAGGAAACTCCGACCACCAGGATGGCTGGCAACACTTCAAAAGTTTCCGCCCAACCTACCAGAGTTCGCACCAGCCAAAACGGAACGATGACCGCGGTGAAAGGCAAAATACGGCCGATCATCGCATTCAGATCGGACTCAGGCAGGCCGCATACCGCGGCAAGCGTGTGGATGGGCGTTCCGATCGAGCCCCAAGCCACCGGCGCCGTATTGGCGATCAGATTCAATGCAGCCGCGTGAAACGGCTTGAAGCCCAGGCCGATCATGAAAGCTCCGGCGATCGCAACCGGTGCACCAAAACCTGCCGCGCCTTCAATAAAAGCGCCGAAGCAGAAGGCTACTAACAGAACCTGAAGGCGACGGTCGGCGGTGATTCCCGCAATCGATTCCTTCATGATTTCGAACTGACCGGTTTCGACGGAAATGTCGTAGAGAAAAACTGCCGACAGCACAATCCACGCAATCTTCAGCAAACCGAAGGCAACGCCATATCCGAAACTCATCGCCGCCAATATCCATGGCATTTTGAAAAATACGACCGCCACTATTACTGCTGTCGCAGCGCCCGCTATGGCACACCAGTGCGGCCTAACCTTTAAGCCGGCGAGAAGTCCCAATAGAACGAGGATGGGGAGTGTAGCGATGAGTGTAGAAAGCCACCAGTGTCCCAGAGGGTCGTAGACCTGAGTCCAGTGCATGAAGTTAGTTCCAACTCGAGGGAACGTTCACGTACGAGCGATCCAGTGCGGCAACCGATGAGCAGCCGAGTAGCTTGAGAGTACGCTCCAAGTCAGTCCGCAAAATCTCGAGCGCGCGGGCGACCCCTGCCTGGCCCGCGGCGGCCAGACCGTAGGCATAGGCGCGTCCGCAGAGAACGGCGCGGGCGCCCAGGCAGAGAGCTTTGGCGATGTCGGCGCCGCGACGAATGCCTCCGTCCATTAGAACCTCCACTCGGCCGTTCACCGCGCTCACTACTTCTGGCAGCACTCGCAAGGAGGCAGGGACGCCGTCGAGCTGCCGGCCGCCATGATTGGAGACCACCACGGCGGCAGCTCCGGCATCAATCGCGCGTCGAGCGTCCTCACCGGTGAGAACGCCTTTGATGACAATCGGCCCGGGCCACAGACTGCGGATCCACTGTAGATCTTGCCAGGTCACTGCCGCGCGGGCCAGAGCAGCGCTGACGTCCAAAAGTGGCATTGGCCCTTGGCCTGGAATAACAACATTCGGCAACTGAGGCAGACCACCATCGAGCAAAAAACTTGCCAGCCAGCCAGGACGGGCAAGCACTTGCGCCACAAATGGAATTTTGGCGAATAGGCTGCCCTCCAATAACTCTTTCACGCCGTTGCGGAAGTCACGTTCGCGCATTCCAGCGACTGGGGTATCAATGGTCACAACCAGCGCGGAAAATCCGGCATTGTGGGCCCGTTCAATTGCGCCCTCCGAAGCTTCGCGGCCACCGAGTAGATAGAGCTGATAGCAGACCGGCCCGGCTGAAGCTGCCTTGACGTCCTCTAGAGAATGACCGGAGATTGTGGAAAGGATATAGCCGGTGCCCGCGACTCCAGCGGCGCGGGCAGCGCCTGCTTCTCCGTCGGGATGCATGAGGCGGCTATAGCCTACCGGGGCTAGCAATGCGGGGAAAGAAATGTCGAAGCCCAGGACCCGCGTGCGCAAATCGCAATTCGCGACCGCTACCGCATGACGCGGCCGGAAGGTGACGTCCTCAAACGCGCGGCAGTTTTCGCGAAGTGTGACTTCGGCTTCCGCGCCGCCGTCCAGGTAATCGAAAACTGCTCGTGGCAGTCTGCGTCGAGCCAGCGGACGAAGATCCTGAACGTTAATCACACGCGGTGACGCGACTGCTCGCGACGTTTTTGTCATTAGCACGTTCCCAGAATCAGCGCTCGCTCAGACATTGCGCCCAAACGAGCACTGCAAAGAAGCGCGATTATACTCGGGCGCCGGTGCATTCGCCGACTTCAGATTGGTCGCACTAGTCCTTGTCTGGTGGCCTCCGTATTGCGGACGAGCAGCAATACCAACACCATGCCGACAAACGGAATTAATCCCGCGACAATAACAATGGGATCGAAAGAGTGTGTAGCCATGGCTTGACGTGAGTCTGAGTAGTGGCCAATCAATTTGAATGCCAGGATGGTCCCCAGGCCTGCCCCGGTTCCGCTGAATCCGCTTACCGTCGCCACCGACTGACTGGGATAAAGATCGGAAGGAAGCACGTTGGCGATTGTACTGAACGACGCATAACAAAAAGTTGCGAGACCAAAGAAAACAGTGATCGCGTACAGATTGGTCGTAAAGATAGTCGGTATGAGAAGGGTTACCCCAATCCCGCCAAAGACCACGACTGCCTTTCGGGCAGCGCCAAGCGACCATCCCCGCTTAATGAGATAGCCGGAGATTCCTCCGCCAAAGAAATTACCGAGATCGGCCGCGATAAACGGAACCCATACCGCAAGCAATCCACTGCGAAGCTCGATGCCTTTGGCAACCAGATAGATGGGAAACCAATCAGTGACGAAAAACCAAACCGGATCGGTGAAGGTCTTGGCAATAATCGTCCCCCAAGTCTGCGGCAGTTTGAGAAGATCCTGCCAGGGACTTCTGACGTTTATTGGCTGCTCATATCCTTCCTTGTCTGTGGCCAGCATTCGGCGTTCCGCTTCAGAGATGAGCGGATGTTGCTCCGGAGGATAATAAAAGCGCCGCCAAAGCACCAACCATAGCAATCCAAGCAATCCCGGGACGATAAACGCGGGACGCCATCCCCAGCGAAAATAGATCCACAAAACGATGAACGGTGAGATCGCGCCGCCCACGGAAGATCCGCTATCGAAAAGAGCGGTCGCCAGTCCGCGCTCATGTTTCGGGAACCATTCGGAGACTGCTTTGGTCGCAGCAGGCCAATTCGCCGACTCACCCGCGCCCAAGAGGAATCGGAAAAACGCAAAACTACCGAGCCCGCGAGCCAGTGGTGTCAGCATTGAAACTAATGAATAGAAAGCTACGCTGATAGACAGTCCACGCCGGGTTCCCACGCGATCCATGAACCTCCCGAAGATAGTTTGTCCGACGGAATAGGCGACGCGAAATGCGATCACCAGGTTTGCGTAGTCAGTGTTGGACCAGTGATATTCCAGTTTCAGATACGGAGCGAGGAGAGAGAGAGTTTGCCGGTCAATGTAGTTGATTACCGTGGAAGCAAACAGCAAGCCGCCAATCCACCAACGTAAAGCGGACACAGAACGTTTGGGATTCGCAACTACCCCGGCTTCCCGACGATCAATGGTTGTCATTTTGAACGCGTCGACAGTTTGAGAGTGGCAAAACGTTCGGGAACGTGAAAGGTGTCGCTCATAGTGGGCTGCCAGACGATCAATTTATGATCCGGGCCCTGACTGCGGAACAGGTTGACTCGAAATGTGATGCCGTCCGTGGGCGCACGCTTATCCAGCGCCGAGAACGGAATGCGTATCGCGGCATACCAGATATGGGCGGGATGGTCGATGCGCGTCGCAACCTGAAATCCAGAATTCCATTTCCAGCCCTCTTCATGATGCGGCTTTGATAAATCGATATCGAGATCGATCCACTCTCCTCTGGGAGAAACTTCGAATTCTTTGTAATGTCGAATGTTTTCGAAGTCTGATCCGATGAAAACTTCGGCAACATCCCAGTCCCACAATTGGAATGTTTCGGTTTTAGGGTGTGGGTCAGGTTTCAGATGCAACTTCTCATACGGGCAAATGAATAAGAAATAGAGATTGTCTTTGGTCCAGCGCGAACGAACTTCGGTGCGATAGCGCGGGAGCGGCTTTCCGTACGTATCTGTTTCGGCGTAGACGGGAGGGGTACTTGACCAAAATGACGAGCCAGGGTTTGTAGTCAGGGGAACATCTTTATCCGCCTTCGTGCTCTCCATGAGCGGATTGTCGCCGGCAATAGCAGCAGCGGCGCTGAGCAGCATGAGAGTAAGGCAAATCTTAACGAAGCCATTCATCAAGATGCTCCTGGACGAAAGCGTCGTCCTGCAGATGGGGATAGATTTTGCAGACGCGATCGATTTCCTCGCTCTGTCCTGGTGAAAGGTCTTCATGGGGATCGAGGCACCAGCGTCCCTGAAGTAGTCCCTGACGACGCAGGACTTCATTGATGCCTGCGATGCAGCCGCGAAACTCATGCACCGGATCAAAAAGCGCAGCGTTTGAATCCGTGATCTGCTGGGCCAGCGTCAAGAGATCGCGAGAAACTTTAGCACCGGATGCCTTCACGGACGCAAGTTGCGAGACGGCACACTTCGTCCACACCGCCCAATGTCCCAGCAGGCCCCCCACGATCTGCATTTGCGCACCGCCGAAATCATATTCTGTGAGCAAATCAAGCAAAATGTGGTCGTCGTTGCCGGTATAGAGTGCGATCTCACCGGCACGTCCAGAGTCGGAGATGGCTCGTATCACGTCGATGGTCTGGTAACGATTGAAGGCTGCGATCTTGATGGCAACAACATTTTCAATTTCCGTGAACTGGCGCCAAAATTCATAAGGCAGAATGCGGCCGCCAACGGCGGGCTGCAAGTAAAAGCCCATTACTGGAATCATGGCCGCTATGTTCCGGACGTGATCAAGAAGTGCAGGAACTGATTCCTTCCGCAAGTCCGCGAGACTCAACAGCGCAACCTCATAACCAAGAACCTTCGCGATTTCCGCCTCCGTAACTGCCTGGCGGGTTTTCCCGCAAACTCCGGCGATCTTTACGACGTGATGTTTGAGCATTTCCTCCATCGCCAACTCAAGCACAGGTTTGAATAAGCCAATCTTTGGATCACGAATGGCAAACTGAGTAGTGTGTACACCTACGGCGATCCCGCCGGCGCCCGCCGCCAGGTAGTAGCGGGTCAGGGCACGCTGATGTTTTTCGTCCAATTTGCGCTCTCGGTTCAGGGCCAAGGGGTGGGCGGGAATTACCAGGCCGCGTCGGAGCCGGTCTCGCGGTGTCATCAAAACTTTCCGTCTCGGGTTTGAAAGTGAGTTGGCCTATTCAGCATCACACCACCACGCTTGATCCAGTTCGCAATCCAATCCATCATCTCGCGGGGAGTGATCGTGGGAGATCCCAGCAGCTGGTGCGCTTTCGTGGCATTGCTGAGCAAAGCGGTCGGCATTTCTTCAGAGGTGAAGAGAGGTTCGACTTCGAAGCGGCGGCCAAATTCTTCCGCGATGGACCGCACAGAAAGCGTTTCAGGGCCGGTGATGTTCAAGATCAATGGCGGCGACTGGCAATGAGCAAATGATCGCAAACAGGCTGCGTTCGCGTCACCTTGCCAGATGACATTCACTGCGGCCATGCTGAGATCGATTGGACGTCGATGAAAGACGGCAGTCGCGATATCGACCAGCACTCCGTAACGCAGGTCGATAGCATAATTCAGGCGAAGGAGCACCACCGGAGTGCCCCACTTCGCCGATCCGTATTCAAACATTCGCTCCCGGCCCAGAGTCGATTGCGCATATTCACCTTGAGGATCCACCGGTGTCGACTCCCGCGCTCCGCCCTCGTTCACAGGTTGCAGCGGATAAACGTTGCCGGTGGAAAATGCCACGATTCGTGAATCGCTAAACCGCTCGGCGACCAAGCCTGGCAAGTACGTGTTCATTGCCCAAGTTAAATATTCAGATCCCGTGGTGCCAAATTTTCGCGCCGCCATGAAAACAATGTTGCCAGCGTCCGGGAGACTGGATAATTTCCTCCGTTCCAGCAAGTCGCACTCTATGGTCTCAATGCCTTCTGACGACAGCTGCGAAAGGACATCACGATTGGTAAAACGAGCAACGGCTATAATTCTCTTTTTCGCACCCGCCTGGTCCGCCGCTCTTCGCGCCAAACGAGCCAGACTTGGCCCCATCTTGCCGCCTGCACCAAGGATGATTAGATCGCCATCCAAAGCGGCCATTGCGGCCACATCCGCTTCTGTAGGCCTGGACAGGCGCTCTTCCAGTTCTTTTTCCGTGTTGATCGGCATGATCGATGAGGGGAAATAGTCTACCGCCGAAGCTTAATTTATGTCTTTGTTTATTTGCGATTTTCTTCCCTTGTCTGTTGTAAGTCAGTGGTATAACTTCGGAATCTAGGCCTTTGCTTCGGCAAGTAACCAGCCGGCGGCTAGACTGAGACCCATTCGACATGCGGACAGCAAAGACTTCACGTCTGCTCGCCGAGCAGCGGCGCCGAAAAATCATTGATCTCATCGCACAAAGAGGACAGGTAACTGTCCGGGATTTGGTAGAGAGGTTCTCCATCTCTGCGGTGACTGTGCGCGGCGATCTCGATGCCCTCGCTTCCAATGGCACCGCCGTGCGTTCGCACGGAGGCGCGGTGCGGCGACTGGAGGCGAATCAGGACTATCCACTGCGCCTAAAGGAAACGTTACACCACGTTGAGAAAGTTAGGATCGGACGAGCCGCCGCGGAGCTGGTACAATCCAATGAAACCATCATTCTTGACTCAGGAACTACTACCGCGGAAGTCGCCCGCCATTTGAAAATCAGGAAGCTGCAGTCGATTACCGTGATTACCAACGCTCTAAACGTCGCTTCAGAGCTCATGGATGCCCGCGGCATTTCGGTAATCATGATTGGAGGATTGCTCCGCCCGGTATCGGGTTCCTTCGTAGGTCCACAGGCAGAAACCATGCTGAAGGAATTGCATGCCGACCGTTTGTTTCTCGCAGTGGATGGTTTCGATCTGGAGATTGGGCCTTCGACTCCCGATGTATTCGAAGCCCAACTGAATGGATTAATGATGCGAATATCGAAAGAAGTGAATGTGGTCGCCGATTTCAGCAAACTGGGCCGGCGGAGTGTTTCTCGGATCGGCCCCTTGGAAAGCATTCATCGGCTGATCACGGATAGCCGGGCGCCGGCTGAGTTCACTGAAGATCTGCGCAAGTCAGGCATTGAAGTGATCACAGCTTAGTATCGCTCTTAGAGCCGGAAGTGGTTGCAGCCCCCGGAACAATCGGAATCTTTTCTGTCTTATATTTTTCTACCCCAGCTCGAACCCGGCAATCGCGTAAATATGATTGTCATTGCCGTTGAGTTCTTTTCCCCTGACCATACGTAAGAGTCGTCGCTGGGGCTTAAAACCTAAATCTTGAGCAAGCGAGGTTGCGTCCCGGTTTCGCGAAACGATATCCCAAAACCAGCTGCTGGCTGATGAGTCGCGCATAAGCGCCTGAATTAACTTTTGAGCGTTCTCGCGATTTTTTGCGATGCAAGGACCAACATAATCAGAAACACGTCCTGGCCTGGAAAATAGATACGCTTCGGTCGTCGAGGAGATTGCGCTTCGCTTCGCCAGCTCATGCAGTAGGTGCGAACGGTCCGTGCCAAAAGCCTCAGAATCCAGATCGAGACACGCGCGGCTCGGAGTTTTTCCCGGAGCACTCTGCTCCTTGGTTTGGGATGAGCCCTCGAGAAACCAGCGCTCCACGGGCTGTTCCCCGCGAAAGCCCAATTTTTCATATACCGGTTGGCCCTGCGCGGTTGCATCCAATTTCACGGTTGGAATGCCGAACTGGTCGGCGCGGGCGAGTGCCGTTGCCAGCAGATTCCGGGCAAAGCCCCGGCCCCGCCACTCAACTCTGGTCAACACCATGCCAACCCAGGCTAGAAGTCGCCCATAGCACAGCAAAGTTGTGGTCGCGACCAGCCGGCCTTCGACTTCGACGCCGAAACATCCTGCGGCGTCAAGTCGCATTAACATGCGCCAGTCCTCCGGCGTCTGGTTCCATCCTGCCTGCATAGAAAGCTCCATGGCGGCAGGCACATCTTTTTCTGTCAGAAGACGAAGTGTGGTTGGAATGTCGTGCACGGGAATGTGTCTGCTCAATCCGCAGCCCCAGACATCCGAAACACGCTCGAGGCTAGTGAAGCGTAAAGCTCTGCACCACCCGATTTATGATTCCATCCTCCGAAGGCGAATCGGGACGTAACCCCTCGTTCAAACAGCGGAAGAAACCAAGTAACTGCCCGACCACCACATCGATGACAGGAGCATTCTGATCGCCGACTTCTCGCAAGCCGCGACATTCAATCACAACGTCATTGGGGCGCAGCACTCCCTTCGGGACGTCCTCGCCGATGATGAGCTTTAAAAGTCCGAGTTCCTTTTGGTCCAGTTCGTGAAGCAGATCAGTCTCGTAGGCCCGGATTGTCGGATCGGAAGAAAGGAAACACACGACCAGTGTGTCTTTGTCGACGTAGCTCATCGGACCATGGCGAAGGCCAAGATAGGTTTCGCACAGTGTGGTCACGCGGCCGGCAGTCATCTCCAACATTTTCAGGGCAGCTTCACGGGCCGCGCCGAAACGCGAACCCGTACCCAAAAAGACGGCACGCAGAAAACGTACGCTCGCCAGTCGTGCCAAATTGTCAAACTGCGTATTGAGCAAATCGCTGGCAATCTTGCTTAACCTCTCGCAGATCGTGCGGTACGCTTCCGGCTGCTCTGTCAGTCCAAGAAAACGTGCTGCCAGCACCAGATTGGTGAAACTGCTCGTCATTACCAGGCTTTGATCATTGGTGCCCTCGGCCGTAGTGATGACATGAACCCGGGAATGATCCTGATACGTTTTAGCGAGGCTGCCGGCTTCGTTACAGGTCAGCACTAAATGCCGGATTTCGGGTTCGAGTGCAAGTACGACGGACAACGCCCCAACGCTCTCCGGACTGTCTCCCGATCGCGCCAGCGAAACCATCATTGCAGGCCTTCCAACCGGGAGGGCTTTGCTTCCGTCCGTCAGCAAGATCCCTCCACCAATTGCCTGGGTAGTGACTCGCAGCTCATTCTGCAGAACCTGGCGCACACAGTCGCCGGCATACTCCGAACTGCCCGATCCCGTGAGAATCAAACTCGCAAGTCCGTCCAGAGACTTTTTCAGCGTGGGAGCGCAGGACAGCATCAGCGAGCAGGTTTGCGTCCAGGTGGTAGGCTGCTGACAGATCTCTCGCAGCGTGTGGAAATATCCCAGCCGGTTCTGCTCGTCGGGAGTCCTTGCCAATAACTCCTCGGCTTTGGATTGGGTTTTTGAGATACTGCGAAGCCACTCCGGTTCGGCTAGAGACAGAATCGGCATTCCCTTGAATACTTCCTTTCCATTTTCCGAAAGAAAATAACAGAAATATAACAAAAGTAAACGAAAATTATACGACAGTTCGTATCAGGCAAATGGAAGAATTAAAAGGGTAAGCTTATATAAGTCAATTCGAGCGGGCAGCCCCCTTCCCGGCATTATGAATTTCCGGGATGGTTTCGTTTGTTACGAAGCCGACCTTAGGACTGTAGGATCTAAGAGCGCCGCCGAATGTTGATCGAGAAACACCGTGGTGTTTGGATGAGTGCGCAGGATTGACGCTGGGGCCAGTGGGCTGATTTCTCCCTGAAAACAAGACTTCACCGCTTTAGCTTTCCTGGCATCTGGCACGATGCAGAGGATTCTCTTCGCTTTTAGAATTTGGCGCACGCTCATGGAAATGGCGCGGCGCGGTACGTCATCCAGAGTTGCAAACCACCCCTCCCCAAGCTGTTGACGCCGGCACGCTTCGTCGAGTGTAACGATCAGATATTCTTCCTCAGTTTCGAAGTCGGCAGGAGGATCGTTGAAGGCAAGATGCCCGTTCTCCCCGACTCCAACGAAAGCGACGTCGACTGGGGCTTGCCGCAGCGCCTGGCTGGTGCGACCAATAACTCCGGCCGGATCTCCGTCACCGTCGAGCAGATAGTGCTGAGTGATTCCGGTTTTCTGGATCAGGCGTTGTTGAAGATAATTGCTGAAGCTTGCGGGATGTGAAGCAGGCAGTCCAATGTACTCATCCAGGTGGAACATTGCGACCTGTTTCCAGTCGATGCCCGGAAGACTAGTCAGGGCTTCCAGAAACTCGAACTGAGAAGCGCCTGTCGCGGCAATGATTCGCGCCTTCCCATGTTCCGCGATTGCGTGGCGAATAGAGGTTCCCGCTTGCTCGGCGGCGGCCGCGGCAAGGGCGGTCTTGTCTTTGAAGAGCTTCAATACCATAACCGATAGGCCTCGATTGAATCATAACTGTGTAACGCGTTGGACGTCGGGTACCTGCGCTGGGAGCGGCGTTCAGGGCATCGCTCCCGGATCACAGGAAACTATTGACACACTTCATAGACTAAGGTAAACCGTCCTTCATTCCATGAGCAATTTTCAGCTGTGCAGAGCTATTTTCAAGCGGCTCTCGGTACCAGCGCTATCTCGGAGAATTGTGAGACGAAGCTCAGCTCGAAAACTGTTGAGTGGAGCTGCCATCCATGTGGTTGTCTTTTCCTTTTTTACGCATGGCGGAATTGTCGCCGCCCAATCTTCAGCAGGAACTACCGCAGCGCAAACTGGAACGGTTCGTGTCGATGCAGCCCCGGGCCACGTAATCAATTCATTCGATCCCGATAGCGCGCTAGGCAGTTCGATCGATGTACTATCGCGCACCGGCATTGACAAAGTCTATACACCACACATCGTTCAGGAAGCTCTCTCCGCAGGCTGGGGACCGATCACCTACCGCAACAATACTGAGCTTCGCATGGCAGCATGGCACTGGACGGAAAATGGAATATGGAGCGATGCGGCGCACCGAAGCGGATATTTCACCGGCAGCACTGAACTGAAGGAACCGATCAAGTACATCCTGGCGTACGCATTGCCTCACCGTGGTTTCGCTACCAGCGGTGATCGCCCGATACAAGGTCCGAACCTCACGTATTGGAAAAGTAATCCGTACCTCACCAGCAAGTTCACCGGCGAAAGCGACGCGCTGCATCCGCAATGGGTGGTGGTTGACCTGCAGGCCGAGAAGCCGGTGAGCGCTGTCCGCATAGCCTGGATGAATCCCTATGCGACGACCTATCAGGTGGAATATTGGACTGGGGCAGACGCGCTCGACTTCGACGAAGGCCCCAAAGGTGATTGGAAAGTTTTTTCCTCAGGCGTATTGAAAAATGCCAGCGGCGGAACAGTTAATTTGAAGCTCTCTGACGTACCGGTTTCCAAGCGATTCCTGCGTATCTTGATGACGCAATCGTCGAATACTTGTGACGAGCACGGGGCCGACGATGTTCGCAACTGCGTCGGCTACGCGATTCAGCAAATCGCTGCGGGCACGACGGATACTGCTGGGACTTTCGTCGAGACCACGAAAGCTGGGGAGGAAAGACCAACCACGTATACCGTTTCCTCCATCGATCCCTGGCATTCCGCCGCTGACGTGAACGACGGAGGAAACTACCAGCACAGCGGCTTCGACATTTTCTTTGCCAGCGGGCTCACCAATAACCTGCCAGCAATTATTCCGGTCACGATGCTTTACGGCACACCAGAAGATTCGGCCGCCCAGATCGCTTACATTGAGAAGCGCGGCTACCCCATCGGATATATAGAAATGGGCGAGGAACCCGATGGCAAGCATGCCATGCCGGAAGACTATGCCGCGCTTTACCTACAGTGGGCGACGGCTCTTCACAAAGTTGATCCCAAGCTGAAGCTGGGTGGTCCGATTTTCGAAGGGGTGAACGAAGACATTCGAGTGTGGCCCGATTCCCAGGGACGTACATCGTGGATGGGGCGCTTCGTGGATTATTTGAAAGCACACGGCCGGCTCTCCGACCTGGCCTTCGTTTCGTTCGAGCACTATCCTTTCGAGCCGTGCACCATCACCTGGAAGACTCTCTACAAGGAGCCGCAACTGATGAAGCACATCCTTCAGGTCTGGAGAGACGACGGCGTGCCAAAGGACGTACCGCTGATGGTGACGGAGAATCATCTCGCCGCCAGCCTCACTGGCCCCATGACCACAATTTTCGCCGCGCTCTGGCTGGCGGACAATATCGGCTCTTTCTTCGAAGGAGGAGGTTCGGCGTTCTATCATTCACCGATCCAACCTCAGGGTGTGCAGAATACTTGCCTAGGTTGGGCCTCGTGGTCAAATTTTGTTTCCGACGAAAATTACACCATCAAGGGATACACCTCTCCTTACTATGCCGCTCACATGATCAACCTGGAGTGGGTGCAGCACCGTTCTGGCGTTCACCACATGTTCCCATCGTCAAGCGATATCAAGGACAGCGAGGGGAATGTGCTGGTTACTTCTTACGCGGTGCACCGCCCCGACGGAAACTGGTCTCTGATGTTGGTGAATCGTGACGAGAACAATGCTCACACCGTTCGCGTTGTATTCGACGATGCCCGCAGAAAGCGGAACGCTTCCTTTACCGGCCCTGTAACGCTGGTGACCTTCGGAAGCGAGCAATACGTTTGGATCAACGATGGTCCGAATAGCCATCCAGATCCAGACAATCCACCGGCAGCTACCACGATAACGGCAAGTTCGCAGAGCACATTCACTCTACCTAAAGCGTCAGTGACCGTACTCCGAGGAAAAGTGGATCTGGAAGACTGAGCCAGTCGGCTCGCCTAACGTTTGGGAAAATATCGGTAGTGGTTCAATTTCAAACCGACCACCGCCAAGACTTCTTCTTAACTACGTGGATGGGAGGCGGTGAGGTATAGAATTCATGCAAATTTCGGGTTCAAAGAGGGAAATTCCGAAGCAAGAGAAGTTCCCTGGAGGAATCATGCTCCGCTGCCTTGGGGTCCCGAGCCGGTATTGGGTATAAACGGCCTTACCTTTGAAGCGATACACTGACACATCGCGCAGACTGCAGGCGCTGCAACAAAATGCAAGAACAAGCGAATTCCATTCTCGCTAGAGTCAGCCATGATCTCTCCCAACTGGAGAAGAGGGATTGGGAGCTGTGGATCATTGTGTCCTTTACGGGCGTCATCGTGGGAGGGGGACTGCTGGCGATCTTGTTTCCAGCCGCATTTTTCGAGGGCGACAACATACATTTTGAGCTTACCGTGTCCCGACAACTTGTGGTTGGGCTGATAGCTCTATTAATACTGCTCAATACTTATGTAGTCACGCGGCGTCTGGAACTGCGGCGGGTGCGCGAGAAATTGATTTCCTCGACCATTCAGGGTGAACTAGCACGTCAGCAGTCCTTTACCGATCCTCTGACTGAACTTTACAACCGACGGTCTCTCGAAGACATGGCGGCGCGGTTCATGAGCCACGCTCAACGCCTGCAAAAGCCTCTCACTTTCATGCTGGTTGACGTAGACCGATTCAAAGAGGTGAATACCCGTTTCGGACACCTCGCGGGTGATTGGTATTAGCTGAGATTGCCTCCCTGCTCAAGCGGGCGATGCGTGGTTCGGATGCCGTCATTCGATACGGGGGCGATGAGTTTTTGGTCATCCTGGCCGATGCGTCCCAGGCTGACGCGAAGATTGTGGTGGACCGAGCTCAATGCTGTCTGCAAGATTGGAATCAGGGCGGGCATCTAAAGGGCTTCGAGGTGAGTTTGAGTATTGGTGCCGCGGAATGGACAAAGGGAGTAACGCTCGATGAAGTCCTGGACGCGGCTGATCGCGAGATGTACGCATCGAAACGCGCCGCCAAGCTTGTGAGTCGGGAAGGACAGCCCGGAATCCGCGCCAGAGTGAAAGCCGCTTCTACGATAGCTCCTCACTGACTCTCGACCACCTAGAAGTAGAAGTCGGTTGATTCCCAAAAGTAGGTCAAGGGCCACTCCCACCGAGCTCCAAGACAGGATCGAAGGCAGTCAAAATTCAAGCTGGCTTGTAGGAACTTTGCGGGGTGTCGCCATCATCGCTGCCAATTAGATCTCGAATGAGCTGTAGCTCTCGGCCGCCAATTTGCGTGAACTGAACTCCGATGCGCTGTCGGTCGTCGACTCGCGCGACCACGCCGGTGGTATCAATTCTTAACTCCCGCCCAGGAAGCTGGAACGACAGCCGGACATTGGCGCCTACGGGTAAAGATCGGCCCATTTCGCAAAGAATTCCTCCCTGGCTGATATTGGAACTTGCGATAGCGGGTATGAGCAGAAGAAGGCTGCAATTCTAGTCTCCCCAACAAGCATGGATGCCGTCACGAATTGGGCTCTCGAGATTGCAAGCTCAATCCAGAGCACTCTCGAATTTGCCTTCGGGTGTTCTGTGTCGCGACCAGCGGAAAATCAGAACACGATTAGTTCTGTGCTGGACTCGATTGAGAGTATCCCACTAGTCTTTTTCATTGGTCATGCAATGGCTTCAGCCAACTGGGCAGGCCTGGATCTCGGCAAGCTAAAGATATCTCTCGATGCTCTGTCAAAAAGAGATTGGTCCGACTCATTCATTTTTCTGGTAGGATGCGAAACCGCTGCTATCGACGCGTTTGCTGGAGATATTGGTTCCATGCTGATCGGCCGGGGCGCTAGGTGCGTAGTTGGAACACTAACGAAGATTCGAGTTGACGTAGCCAAGATCTTCTTTGAGGAGTTTTTCGTAATGCTTCTCAATGGATCGCCCGCCGACTATGCATTTTGTTTGTCGCGGAGAAAAACCGTTATTTATGAGGCGATGCGACATGGGCGGAATGAAGACGAGGCCGTGGCATTAACAGAAAAAGTCTTCGGAGACGTCTATGAAGACATGTCAACCATCGTGCGGACGACTGGAATGAGCTGGAGTAAAATAATGAAAAATTCTCCTTACGCTCTCAGCCTTACTTTGTTGGGTGGTGTTGGCGAACGACTTGCGTAAAGTGACAGGGGTAGTCAAGGAGGAAAATGACTGTGAATACCAAGAAAGCTCAAACTCTGCCCTCGACCCTTATGATCGTCCAGCGAAGCACACCGTTGCGAGTCAAACAATGGGCATTGCACGGGTCCCATTGGAGAGTATCAAGTCAAATATGGAGTCTGTTCTCGGTGACTGTGCTGAGATATTCAAAAACGTTAGCGCGACGTTGGGCAATTGCCGGATGGAGTATGTTGATGTTTCCCTGGGCCTTGCAGTCGATGGTTCTGTCGGCGTCTTGGGATCAAAGCTCGGCGCAGAAGCGAAAGGAGGGATAGTTGTGCGCCTCGTGTTCAAGGACGAGAAAGGAGTTTAGTGAAACATAATCCCACGAAGGCTGGCCGCCCGCGAATCAAGAGCAACAATAGGAGTCCTTGCGAGTAACGAGGTCCTGACCGGTCTCGCAGGCGCTGTTTGAATGACCGTCCTGTGTCGGTGACAAAAGGTGGACTAATATGCTGCTGTCTAGTGTAAAGTTTTGGTTCAACTTTGCTGCCGAGCGGGGCTTCGAAAATGGATACTTACCCGGCTCGAAACATAGGCTTAGTTGTTGACTCATACTTTTGTAAATGCAGGCTGAACCAACTGCAGAAAGGACGGTCGCCATCGTCGTCGCTGGTCTGAATCTACGAACCTCGCGGGAGCGTCTGGGCCTCACAATGCGAGAGGTCGAAACCGCGAGTGCGCGCATAGCAAACAAACACGGAAATGATGAATTCACGGTCAGCCCAAGCCGTCTCTCTGACATCGAGACTAAGGGCCTGGTGCCCAGTATCTATCGTCTATATTCCTTGGCGGTCATTTATCGGCGCGACTTGCGTGAGATATTGTCGTGGTATGGCATCGATCTGAATGCCAGCACTGCGGATATGAAGCTTAACCTTCCCCCCAAGTCGCACCCGTCCGAACTTCTCCAAGGTGCTTCAGTAGTGCAAATGCCCATCAGATTAGATCCTGCCTTTGATCCGCGTCGCACGAACAATCTAGGCCGTATGGTGGAACAATGGGGATTGGTTCCACTGGCTTACCTGTCCCAGTTTGCCAGCGATAAGTACACCTACGGTTACGTTGGCAGTGAAGACTTCACTATGTATCCGATTTTGCCACCTGGAACTTTCCTTCAAGTGGATGAATCCAGGAATAAGATTCTGCAGGGTATGTGGCGTTCCGAATACGAGCGTCCCATTTATTTCGTGGAAACACGCGACGGCTACACTTGCTGCTGGTGTACTCTGAAGGGAGACCACGTCATCCTTCAGCCGCATCCCTTATCGCCAGTGCCGGTGCGCATCTTGCGCCATCCGCAGGATGCGGAGGTGATCGGCCAGGTGATTGGCATCGCGGTTAGCTTGGGTGAGTGGCGTGCGGCGGAGTCTTTGTCTGATTCGAAGCCAGACTCGAAAGGGCGTGCAGCACTGAACTGAAGTGCCGCGTCGACCCACCACCCAGATCAGACGGCAATAACGCAGGCAAACGAGTCCGCAAATCGTTTATATACTCCTCCGCCGACCTTTGTTTCCCTTGGCTTGAAACTGCTACTTCGTCCTGCAATGTTCGCAAGGAAGTGCGTAGGGTAGCAAGGAAGAACACACTGTGCGCTTCCGCCAACGCCTGTTGGGCAGCCCCGTCCCCGTAAACTCTCGACAGCCCCCAATGGGAATAAGTATTTGGCGTTTCTCGTAGACCGGAAAGATACTCCAGCTTTCCCACGATCCCGGAAACCGCAGTAAGCGTCACCCCTAGCACGTCGTCGAGCGCGGATTTTAAAGTCATTTCCTTGTTCCAATTTCAGAAAACCGGACGATCTCGCGTCCGCCTCTCCGCGTAGCACAATCCAGCCGACATTACCACGGTTGAACTATCCCGAAAGGAGTTCTACCGTGAAAAAACTTCTACTCATCCCGGCTAACACTCTCCTGCTGGCGGGCGCGCTTTCGATACCGACAATCCTGAAAGCGGACGGCACCCCTAATCCAAGCTGTCCAACAAAAACTATATGTAAACCATAGCATGCCGAAAGGCAAGATACGCATTGCAAAATGTTTGCCGTCTGGTCTCGGGTGCGGCTTTGGTTGCTAGTGGGCGCTAAAAGGGGTATATTGCCGGAACGTCGGCTATGTACCCTCACTCGTTCTGGTGGCACTATCTCTGGATCGCACCCGATATTCTTCTCTTGATAACCGCGTGGATGATGGTTCGTCTTGGTTTATTTCGCGAATTCCCCATGTTCCTGTCCTATGCGGTATTCGAGAGTCTGCAGGGAGCCACTCTGTTCATCCTGGATCATAGTTCAGCAATTTCGGGCGTCGCCTACTGGAATGCTCATTGGGCAGGCATGCTCGTCAGCATCGTGTTGCGGTTTGCTGTTATCCACGAAATATTCGCTTCTGTTTTTCGGCCCTATCCTGCACTCATCGGGTTCAGTCGTTTGCTGATTCGTTGGACGACTGTGTTGCTTCTTTTCGCAGCTGTGATATTAACCGCATCCGCAGCCATGGATACACCCTTCCTCCTGTCCGGAGTTCATTTGTTGAACCGTGCGGTCGGACTGGTGCAAAGCGGTCTACTGGTTCTTCTTTTCATCTTTTGCGCTTACTTTCGGCTTTCATGGCGAGCTTACACCTATGGCATTGCCATGGGCTTGGGAATTTTCGCTAGCGTTGATCTGGCCAGTGCCGCTCTTCGAGTCTGGCTGGAACCCCTGCAGCGGGTAGTTACGTCTTTGATTTCGTGACTATGACTACGTATCATTGTTGCGTACTCATTTGGCTTGTTTATATGTTAGTTCCTGAAGCCGCCAGTCAGTCCGTTCAGGACGTGCCAGATCATAACCTCGAACAGTGGAGCGCTGAAATGCAGCGCTTGCTATCGCGATGATCCTGACCTTTGTTCTCGTTTTGATCTCTTTGATGGCGCTATTGCTGATGTACGCCATCCGGGGGAGAACTTCGACGGTCGCCGAGTTGGGTGACCTGGTTGGGCGCACCCGTCCCGTCGATATCGACGCTTTTCGAAATCTGATTGATCCAGCCGAGGAAGACTTTCTCCGTGAAAACCTGCCAGCCGGCGAATTCCGTGTTATCCAACGAGAGCGATTGCGCGCAGCGGTGGAGTATGTGAGTTGTGCGGCGCACAACGCCGCCGTCCTGCTGCGTCTGGGAGAAGCCGCCCGCCGCAGCAGCGACCCCAAGATCGCCCGGGCGGGACGCCAGTTACTAGATAGCGCTCTCCGCTTGCGCCTCTATGCCCTGCTCTCAATGATCAGACTGTATCTGGGAATCGCCTTCCCCGGAGCCCACCTATCCGCTGGAAGGTTGGCGGATAACTATCAGCGTCTCAGCAGCCTGGCCTGTCATCTGGTCTTTATGCAACATCCAGACCGCGCCTCCCGCCTGCCCGCCATTCTTTAATAACTTTTAGAGAAAGTCGGTACTACTTCCATAAAAAGTATTGCTACCACCCCACTCAGATATACCGAAGCGGATTGTCGTTTTAGACACCCCTTAACTAACGTCTATTTGTCGTTTACTAAAGTATAGCCTCCTACATCTACTGTTCGATAGTATCCAGACGGCGGATATCAGAACATTTCAGCTGATGGTGAGTGGAGTGGTTGCCGTCCAACAACCTTCACCATGGCATACATATTGCACCCACGGCTGTTCTGAAAACCGAACAAGAAGTTATGAAATCGTTCGATGTAGGACGTAAGTAGTTAGTATCCATGTATAAATACCCCGCTGCTCGGGGCTCCACGCTCTCCTCCGATGATTAGGTGGAAATGAGTTTCGAAAGTCATTTCGATTCTGAGGCCGATCTTCGTCGCTACGAGGCGCTGCTAGAAATGGCGGACCTGATGGTCCACCACCGCAGCCTGCCGGAGTTGTTTGTCGACCTTGCTAAACGATTGCACAAGGTAACTCCTGTCGAATTCGCCACCTTTTCTCTCTACGATCCCAGCAAAAATGTGATGAAGCTTCACATTTGGGAAGGACGAGAATTGCATATCTGATCGCAAGTCGGACAGCACCAGCGGCTCCTGGTGTTGCCAAACCCAGCCCGCTGGGGAGTCGGCGACCGCAGCCTCGGCGGGGCCGGAAGCCAGTCTGTTCGAACCGGCGCATACGGAAATCATACGCAAAGGGAAGGCGGGCAAGCCCAACGAGTTTGGCAAGTTAGTGGAGTTGCAGGAAGCGGAGAACCAGATCATCACCCACTACGAGGTGTACC
>Ga0207646_10001059_pt1 | contig 35029 bp, 34 predicted proteins | sample KBSK5502metaG_FD_184343 | JGI IMG/M metagenome (GOLD analysis project Ga0207646, IMG submission 184343) | Corn, switchgrass and miscanthus rhizosphere microbial communities from Kellogg Biological Station, Michigan, USA - KBS K5-50-2 metaG... | ecosystem: Host-associated > Plants > Roots >... | reverse complement strand
CGCTGTGTCATGGGCTCCAACTCGATCGGGAAACGCGCGAGCACCGCAAAAAAAATCGCGTCAGATATGATACATCGGGCGCGCGGCACTGCGCCGGTCCTCCGCGCGCCGCTTCAGATCTTCGAACGTGGTGCGGTCGATGACGCCGGACACCGCCTCGGCGACCTCCCGCCAGAGCTCGAACAGGTCGCCGGCGGCCTCTCCGTGGCCGGCCCGGCCTCCGCGCCGATGCCCCTCGGTGGCGGGATTCCCCTCCACCGCGCGCAGCACGGCCCCGACCGTAAGCTGGTCCGGCGACCGGCTCAATCGGTAGCCGCCGGCCGAGCCGCGTCGCGAGTGCAGGAAACCGGTCCGCTTGAGCTGCAGCAGCACTTGCTCCAGATAGCGCTGCGGGATGCCCTGGCGCGCCGCGATCTCCTGGATGGGCTGCAGTCCGTGGCCCTCGTGCAGCGACAGGTCCAGGATCGCCTTGATCGCGTACTCGCCTTTGGCCGAAATCCTCACGCCCGCCCCTGCTCGATCAGCCGGGCCACGTCCTTGGCGAAATACGTGATGATGATGTCGGCGCCGGCGCGGCGGATCCCGGTAAGCGCCTCCACCATGGCGCGCTCCTCGTCGAGCCAGCCAAGCTGGCCGGCCGCGCGGATCATGGCGTATTCCCCGGACACCGAATAGGCGGCCACCGGCAGCCCGAATTCGCCCTTGACCCGCGCGATGACGTCGAGATACGGCAGCGCCGGCTTGACCATCACGATGTCGGCGCCCTCGTCCACGTCCAGCGCGACCTCGCGCATGGCCTCGAGGGCATTGGCGGGATCCATCTGGTAGGAGCGCCGGTCGCCGAACTGGGGCGCCGAGTCGGCCGCCTCGCGAAACGGGCCGTAAAACGCGGAGGCGTACTTCGCCGAATACGCCATGATCGGGGTCTCCGCATAGCCGCCCTCGTCGAGCGCCTCCCGGATCGCGGCGACGCGCCCGTCCATCATGTCGGAGGGCGCCACCATATCGGCTCCCGCCTCGACGTGGGAGACCGCGGTGCGGGCGAGCAGGTCAAGCGTGGGATCGTTCTTGACGCGCCCGTCCTCGACGACGCCGCAGTGGCCGTGGCTCGTGTACTCGCACAGGCAGACGTCGGTGACCACGAGCAGATCCGGGATCGTCTCCTTCACGGCGCGCACGGCCTGCTGGATGATGCCGTCCTCGGCATAGGCCTCGCTGCCCCGCGGGTCCTTCTCGGCGGGGAGTCCGAAGAGCAGCACGCCCGGAATACCCATGGAGGCCGCATCCTTGCACTCCTTGAGCAGCTCGTCGATGGACAGCCGGCAGTGCCCCGGCATGGAGGAGATGGCCTCGCGGATGCCGCGGCCGTGCACGGCGAACAAGGGATACATCAGGTCGTCCACCCGCAGCGTGGTCTCGCGCACCATGCGGCGCAGCAGCGGCGATTCGCGGAGTCGGCGGGGCCGGTAGACGGGATACGGCATACCTTAGCTCCTTCTGTGCTCGAAGTAGGCGGCGATGGCCCCGGCCAGCGCCGGGATCGTATACTCCTCCGGCATGATCTGCGTGCCGAGACCGTGGGCCGCGGCGGTCGCGCGCGTGATGGGCCCGATGCAGGCCACGGTGACGCCACCCAGCAGGCGACCGAGCTCGGCGGGGCGGAAGAGCGCGGCGAAGTTCTTCACCGTGGACGAGCTCGTGAAAGTCACCACGTCCACCCGTCCCGCGACGAGCGCCGTGCGGATGGTCTCGGCGCGTTCGGTGGCGGCGCGCGTTCGGTAGGCGGCCACCTCGGTGACCTCGGCGCCGAGCGCCGCCAGCTCTCTCACGAGGACGTCGCGCGTCTCCGCGGCCCGCGCCAACAGCACCCGGTCGCCCGAGCTGATCAGCGGACGCAGTCGGTCGACGAGGGCCTCGGCCACAAACTCGCTCGGCATCACCTCGATCCGCAGCCCCCATGCGCGAAGCGCCTCGGCGGTGGCCGGGCCGATGGCGGCGAGCCGGCAGCCGGCGAGGATCTCACTGCCCCGCCCCGACTCCGCCAACCGGCGCCGCACCATCTCCACGCCATTCACGCTGGTGAAGATCGCCCAGCTGAAGCGTTCGGTATGGGCCAGAGCCTCGTCAAGCGGCGACCACGACTCCGGAGGCTCGATGGCGATGGTTGGCACGAGCAGGACCTGGCCGCCAGCCTCCTCGAGAAGGGCGGCGAAGCGCTCCGCCTGCTCGCGGGCCCGCGTGACCAGGATGACCCGGCCCGCGAGCGGCCGGGCGCTCTGCACCTCGGCGCTCATCCGCGCGGCTCGTCTGCCGCGCGCAGGAGCGGCCCGGCGCCGCGCGCAAGAAGCTCTTCCGCCAGCTCACGGCCGAGGGCCTCGGCTGACTCTACCGGCCCGCTCACCGACGCGCGCAGCATGGTGGCGCCGTCGAGGCTCGCCACGAGCCCGCTCATCTTCAGCGTGCCGTCCTGGAGCCGGCAATGCCCCGCCACGGGGGTATGGCAGCCGGCGCCCAGGGCCGCGAGAAAGCTACGCTCAGCCAGCGCTTCCATCCTTGTTCGAGTGTCGTCCAGGCGGCTCAGAAGTTCAAGCATTTCCCGGTCGGCTTGGCGGACTTCAGCGGCCAGGATCCCTTGGCCGACGGCCGGGAGAAAGTCCTCCGTGGGAAGGGGCCGGGCATGAGGCGGAGCCAGGCCGAGCCGATTGAGACCGGCCTGGGCCATCACGAGGGCGTCGTACTGGCCGCTCTCGAGCTTGGCCAGCCGGGTTTCGACATTGCCCCGGATCGGCTCGATCACCAGATCGGGTCGCCGGCCGAGGAGCAGCACGCGGCGCCTCAGGCTCGAAGTACCGACGCGCGCGCCGCGGGGCAAGTCCTCGATCTCCCCGCCAGACGGAGTCAGCAGCGCATCGCGCGGATCCTCACGAGCCGGGTAGGTGGCGATGACAAGCCCCGGCGGCAGGACGGCCGGCATGTCCTTGAGGCTGTGTACGCCCACGTCGACGCGGCCGTCCAGCAGGGCTTCTTCGATCTCCTTGACGAACAGCGCCTTGCCACCGAAGTCGGCCAGCGCCACCCCGGCGAGCCGGTCGCCCGAGGTCTTGATCGGCACCAGCTCCACCTCGGCGCCGAGCCGTCGGAGGGCATCGGCGACCCACGAAGACTGAACGAGCGCCAGGCGGCTGCCGCGGGTGCCCAGCCGCAGCTTCATTCCCTCCGCTCCGGCTTGCCTCCCCCCCGCAGCCCGAACAGCTCCGAGATCAGCTCGATCCAGCGCGGGCCGTGGCCCTGGCGCGAGGAGTCGCGGAGCTTGACGGTGGGCGCGTGGAGCACCTTGTTGATGATGGCCTCGGAAAGCGCTTCGATGATCCGCCGCGTCTCGGCGTCGGCGTTCGGCAGCCGCGCCAGCGCCCGGTCCACCTCGGCGCGCCGAACCGCCTCGAGCTTCTCCCTCAGTGAGACGATGGTGGGCACCACCTCCAGGTCCTTGAGCCGCTCGGCGAAGCGCTCGACCTCGCGCTGCACCAGGGCTTCGGCGCGCTGGGCCTCGCGCTGCCGCTCGCGCAGGTTGGACTCGACCACGCCGCGCAGGTCGTCCACGTCGTAGCAGAAGACGTTCGGCAGTCCGTTGACCGCCGCCTCCACGTTGCGCGGCACCGCGATGTCGATGAAGAAGAGCGGCCGCGAGCGCCGGGCGTGCATGGCCCGCTGGACCTCGGCCGCGCGGATGATCGGCTCGGGCGCGGCCGTCGAGGTGATCACGATGTCCACGCTCTCCATGGATGCGTCGAGCTGGTCGAACGGGACGGCGGTGCCGGCCAGGGCGCGCGCCAGCTCCTCGGCGCGGCTCCGCGTGCGGTTGGTGACGTACACGGGCAGGCTGCCCTGATCCACGAGATGCCGCGCCGCCAGCTCGCCCATCTCGCCGGCGCCGACCAGGAGCACGGACTTCCCCTCGAGGCTGCCGAATATCTTGCGCGCGAGCTCCACCGCGGCGAACGACACGGAGACCGCCAGCCGGCCGATCTCGGTCTCGGTCCTCACCTTTTTGGCCACGTTGAAGGCCTGTGTCATGAGCGTGTGCAGGAGCGGACCGACCGTGCTCGACGACTGGGCCAGCGCGAAGGCGTCTTTGACCTGGCCCAGGATCTGGGGCTCGCCCAGGACCATGGAGTCCAGGCTGGCGGCCACGCGGAAGACGTGGAGCACCGCGTCCTCCTCGGTCCTGGTGTAGAGCAGGGCCTCGAGGTCCGGCAGGCGCAAGCCGCGCTGGGCCCCGAGCAGGCTGAAGGCGGCCGAGCGCGCTTCGCCCGGCACTTCCGCGACGCCATAGACCTCCACGCGGTTGCAGGTGGAGAGAATCATCACCTCTGTCAGCAGGCCGCGGCCGGAGAGGTCCCCGAGGATCTGACGGACCTTGTCCTCCTCGAGCGCGAGCTGCTCGCGCACCTCGAGTGGCGCGGTGCGATGGCTCATGCCGGTGACGAAGAGCGAGGCCATCAGACGCTCCGCCTAGGAGCCATGGCGCCCCTGGAAGAGCACGCCCGCCCCCAGCGTCAGCAGCAGGGCGAAGAAGCCCGCGATGGCGAAGTAGGCGGCGCGACGACCGCGCCAGTGTCCGAGGGCGCGGCCCGACAACATCGCCGCATAGACCAGCCACATCACGATCGAGAAGAGGGCGAGCGGGTCGAAGAGCAGCCGGTTGCCCCAGCCGTGCCCGGCCGAGACCATGCCCAAGGCCAGCCCGACGGTGAGGAACGGGAAGGCCACGGCAAGCGTCGTGAGGGTGAGCCGGTCCAGGGCTTCGAGCGAGGGCAGCCGGTAGTAGATGGCGCCCGGATGCTTGGCCTTGAGCTGGCGGTCCTGGAGGAGGTACATCAGGGCGCCGCCGAAGTTCAGGATGAGCGCCGCGAGGCCGACGAGGAGCAGCGAGACGTGGACGACCACCCAGCCGCTCTGCGTCTGGGGCTCGAAGGCCAGGCTCCGAAGCCCCGTGGGCAGCCCGAGCCCCAGCGCCAGCACCACGGGCAGCACGAAGGCTCCCAGCACCCGGATCTCGGAGTGACGCTCGACCCAGAGCTCGAAAAGCACGGCCGCCCAGATCACCACCGACACCACCTCCGCCAGGGTGAGGATAGGCAGGCGATGCAGCTCCACGCCGCGCGCGAGGATGGCGCAGGTATGGCAGATCCAGCCGGCCTGGGTCAGCAACAGGGTGAAGCGGCTGAGCTGCTCGCGCCGGCCAAAGAGCGAGCCCACCGCGGAGATGGCCGCGACGATATAGGCCGTCAGCGCCACGTCGAAGAGCACCGCGTTCACCCCGGGCCCTCAGTCCTGCGAATCCGGCGGCAGCAGATGAAACAATGTGGGCGTGGCTCGCCAGTAGCCCTCGCGGGCGGCGTAGAAATCAAGATGGGGCGAGCTCCAGTCCTCGACGAGTGGCGAGCCGGCGTTCCACCGCTGCCGGCGGTCCACGCCTTTGAGATAGCCGCGAATGACCCGGCACGCCTCGATGAAGTAGCCTTCCTCGATCCCCTCGGCCACGAGCCGCACCATGTCCTTGGAATCCCAGTTGTCGCAGAACGGGCATTTGAGCCGCGGCGCCATCCATGCGCCCGAGCAGAGATAGCACGTAAGCCGCCGGCGACCGTCCTCGATCAGATCGCCGTAGCACGGCGCGCCGCCGCACCACGGGCAGACGCCGCGGGACCAGGCGCTCTCGGGCAGCACGCGTGTGGCTTCGAAATAGGTCTCCAGGGCCGGCCGAAGCGCGGAGGGGCCGAGGAAAGCGCTCAGATGCGCGGCGAGCCGGAAGCGCTCCTGGAGAAAGATGGCCGGATCGCGGTCGGGGTGCGGTAAGAAGACGCCGGGCCCCACCTCGCCGCGGTCCCAGGACTCGGCGAAGCGCTGGAAGGCCTCGGCAGCGTCGGGGCCGTCGGCGGCCAGGCGTTCCATCACGGGCCCGAGCAGATCCTCGACGGCATCGGCGGGAATCACCGGCTCCGCCTCCACCGCCAGCGGCTGCCCGCGCTCCCAGCGCGCGCGGCATTCCTCCACGCTCCACCGGAGAGGCAGGAGCAGCGCCGGCGCCTTCCAGCCCGCCCATCGCTGGAGAATGTCCGTCCAGAAGCCGAGCGGCTCTCGCAGGGCCCCGCGCCGCGCCAAGACCTCGTCCCACTCCCCCAGAAGCTTGGCGTAGTCGGGCATGATCAGCCGGCCGGCTCGAGGTCCAGACCGTCACCCGCGTAGAGATTCAGGCCGTCCTGCCGGAGGTAGCCCACCACGGTGATGCCCAACTGCTCGGCCAGGCCCACTGCCATCTCCGTGGGCGACGTCCGCGAAGCTACCACCGGAACACCCATCCGCGCGGCCTTGAGAAGCATCTCCGACGAGATGCGCCCCGTGGACAGGAGAATGCGATCCACCGTGGGGATCCCCTTGAGCAGCGCCAGCCCCTTAACCTTGTCCACGGCATTGTGACGGCCGACATCCTCGGCGACGAGGAGGAGCTTCTCGCCGTCGGTGAGCGCCGCGCCGTGGATGCCGCGCGAGGCGCGGTAGTGCGCGGCCTCGGCGAAGAGATCCTTGAGGCGCGCCGCGAGCCGGACCGGCTTGACGCGCACGCTCGAGTCCAGCCGGCTGAACAGCCGGGGATCGATGCGGAACGTGATGCCGCCGCCGCAGCCAGACGTCAGGATGCGCTCCGTGGGCAGCGTCACCGGATGAGTCAGCGTCACGTCCGCCCGGCCGTCCACCTCGGAGATCCCCAGCGCGGCGATCTCGTTGAGGCCACCGATGACCTTCTCCATCCAGAGGTAGCCGATCACCAGCGCGTCGAGCTGGAAGGGCGAGCAGAGAAGGGTCAGGAAGCGGTCGCCGTTGACGTAGACCGTGAGCGGCTGCTCGCGGACCACCTCCGACTTGACCTCCTCGAGGCGTCCTCCTTTGACCTGGATGTACGTTCTCATCCGCTCTATCGTGCCGACCCCCCGAGGAAAACACAAGGGGCCCCGCGGCGGGGCCCCCTGGCACCTCTCGGACTCGACGCGCCCGTCTTCAGGCGTTGGCCATCACGATCACGTACCGCATGATGAAGCCGCCAACCAGGACCAGCAGCGCGGGGACGACGGCGGGCACCATGCCGGCGCCGGCCACGTCCATCACGAGCGGCACGATCAGCCCGGCGATCACGAGACCCACCCAGAAGAGCGGCGCCATATGACCGGTGGTGATCGGCGCCGCCGCCGAGCCCAGGAACGCGAGGAACAGCGCGAGCACCAGGAGCTCGAAGATCATCGCGAAGCGGTCTGCGCGCTTGACCTTCTTGAATCCCTCCCCGGCCGACTCGCCGGATAGGTTCAGCAGGAGCGAGATGGCCGCCATGCCCGTGGAGGCGCCGGAGGCGAGGAACAGGGCGCCCATGAGCCGGGCGTCGCTCCAGAACGGCTGGGCGCTATTGCTCAGCAGGACGCCGGTGTAACTCGCGAGGAAGAAGCCCGTGATTGTCCCGATCAGGCTCCAGACGCGGCGGAAGCCGGCCATCGACTCGCGGCCGGCAAGCGACAGCGCCGAGGACACGAAGGCGAACAGCCCGAAGATGCCGAGCATCCAGGCCCCGATCGACATCGGGTCCCAGAACTTGAAGACGCCGAGCATGTTGAGGAAGCGCGTCGGGACGCCGAGGTCGAGGATCAAGAGAATTCCGCAGAGCCCGATCAGCAGCGTCGAGAGGATATAGCCGATGCGGACGACCTCGCGGTCCCGCTGCCCGCCGAAGTTGTCGGCGATGGCCGCGGTGAAGTATGCGCCGCCCGCGATGCCGCCCAGGAAGAAATACCAGACGATCAGCATGTGCCAGTCGGGAGGCTTAAGCATGGCCGTCCCCCTTTCCGCCCCGCTCGCGGAACGCCACGATGGCCGTCACGCCGACGAGGAGCGCCGACCCGACGGAGAACACGGAGTCGGCCAGCACGTTGCGCTGGGGCAGCTCGGGCTTCTCCGGCAGATTGTAGGTGGCCGGCTTGTCGAGCAGCAGGAAGAAGGCATTGAGCCCGCCCAGGGGCCCCTTGCTGTCGGCGCCGTAGAGATGGGCGCCGGCGAATCCCTGCTCTTTGAGCTTGGCGACCCGCTTCTCGGCCTTGGGGACCAGCTCGTCGCGGAAGCCGAACTGGATCGAGTCGGTCGGGCAGGTCTTGGCGCAGGCCGGCCCGAGCCCGTTGTGGATGCGGTCGTTGCAGAACGTGCATTTGTTGGCGCGCCCCGTGTCGTGGTTGAAGGACACCACTCCGAAGGGGCACGAGCTGACGCAGTACCGGCAGCCGTTACACACGTCCTGATTGATGTTGACGGTGCCGTACTCGGTGCGGTAAATCGCCCCCGTCGGGCACGCGTCGAGACAGCCGGCCTGGGCGCAGTGCTTGCAGACGTCGGACATCAGCAGCCACTGCAGCTCGCCGTTCTCCTTGGGCTTCTCGATGAAGCGGACCAGCCGATACGTCTTGTCCGTGAAGTGAGCGTGGTTCTGGTAGGAGCCCGTCCACTCGGGCTGTTCCACCGGCAGCTCGTTCCACTGCTTGCACGCCACCTGACACGCGCGACATCCGATGCAGAGTGACGTGTCCGTGAACATCGCCAGCGTGCGGGCCATGGCTACACCTCCCCCTTCTGCACGTTGCACAGGAAGGCTTTGGTCTCCTGGATGTACACCGTGGGGTCCGCGACCGTTGCCGAGAGGTCGTTCGTGATGTCGCCCTTGCTGCCGGGAAGCGCCTCGATGCCCTTCCAGCCCCAGTGCCACGGCACCCCGATCTCGTGCACGGTCCGCCCGTCGATCGTGAAGGGCTTCAGGCGACTGGTCACCATGGCCTTGGTATGGATCTTCCCGCGCGGCGTCAACACCGTGATGCGATCGCCGTTGGCGATCCCCAGCTCCTTGGCGAGCTCGTTGCTGATTTCCGCGAAGTGGGAGTAGTGCAGCTCGGCCAGCATGGGCAGGTACCGCGACATGACGCCCGAGAGGTGATGCTCGGTGAGCCGGTACGTCGTGATCACGTACGGGTAGTCTTTGGAGCCCAACGGCGCGATGTCGTTCTTGTGATCCGGAACGCTCCAGATCTTGACCACCGGGTTGTTCTGCTGCTTGGACAGCAGGTTTTTCGTCGGCGATTCGACCGGCTCGTAATGCTCCGGGAACGGCCCGTCGTTCAGCGGGCCGAAGAAGGCGCCGACCAAGTCGGCCCGCATGATGTACGGCTTGTCCCCGTTCTTGGCGTCCGGCGCCAGGAAGGCGTTGAAGTCCGGCACGTCGAGCCCGACCCACTTGCCCTTCTTGTCCGGAGTCTGGCCGTCGGCGTTCGGGTCCCACCAGACCAGCTTTTTCTTCTCGCTCCACGGCTTGCCGGCCAGGTCCGCCGAGGCCCGGTTGTAGAGAATGCGCCGGTTGGCCGGCCATGAGAACGACCAGCCGTGCGCCAGGTAGTCCTTTTCGTCGGCGGGCTTGCGGGCATTGGCCTTGTTGATGAGCTTGCCGTCCGGCCCCTCGACGGTGACACCGGTGTAGATCCAGCACCCGCCGGCGGTCTTGCCGTCGTCGGTCATGTGGGCGAAGGTATTGAGCGCCTGGTCCTTTTTGTAGACGACCTTGCCGTCTTTGTCCTTGATTTCCTCGGTGGCGAAGCCGTTGACCTCCTTGAGCACCAGTTCCATGTCCGGCTCTTTCGGATTCGAGCCGAACTGGAAGCTCGCCGCGAGGAAGCCCTTGTCCCGCTCCTTCTTGGAGCCCGCGTACACCTTCTGCAGCCGCTTGCCCAATGCGGTGAAGAACTCGGCGTCCGAGGTCACGTCGCCGGGTGGATTGACTGCCTTCTCATGCCACTGGATCAGCCTCATCGTGTTGGTCAGCGACCCGTCCTTCTCCGCCGCCGGCGCTGCGGGCAGGAAGAACACCTCGGTCTTGACGTCCTTGGGATTGGTGCCCGGCGTCTTCCAGACCTCGGCCGTCTCGGTGATGAAGATGTCCTTCACCACCATCCAATCGAGCCGCTGCATGGCCGCGCGCGCCAGCTTGGCATTGGGGCCGCCCACCGCCGGATTCTGCCCGTCGGACAGAAAGCCCTTGATCTTGCCCTTGTACATGTCCACGAAGATGTGCTGGTGGCTGTAGGCGTCGGCCGAGGCGCGCTTGGGCAGCCACTGGTAGCCGAATTCGTTGTCCTTGGTCGCCGCGTCCCCGTAGAAGGCTTTGAGCAGGCTCACGAAGAACTTGGGCTTATTGGTCCAGAAGCCACCCTTCGGTGTCTCCTTCTCCAAGTAGGTCTTGAGGTCGGGATGCGCGTCCCTGAGCGGCATGGCCATATAGCCCGGCAGCTCGTGATACAGCAGCTCGAGGTCCGTGGCGCCCTGGACATTGGCGTGGCCGCGGAGGGCGGTGACGCCACCACCCGGGCGGCCGATATTGCCGAGCAGGAGCTGCAGCATGCACAGCGCGCGGATGTTCTGGACGCCGTTGGTGTGCTGGGTGAGGTTCAGCGCGTAGGTGATCGTCCCCGTCTTGTCGGGGCCGCTATTGCCGCAGTAGAGCTTGGCGACCTCGACGAACTTGGCTTTCGGGATTCCGCAGACCCGCTCGATCATCTCGGGCGTGTAGCGGCTGTAGTGGCGCTTGAGGAGCTGGAAGACGCTATTGGGATCCTTGAGCGTCAGGTCCCGCTTCGGGTTCCCCTCGCCGTCCACCTGATACTTCCACGTGGACTTATTGTAGGTCTGGGCCACGTGCGGGTCGCTCCCGCCCTTGCCGGTCGCCTCGAGGCCGGTGAACAGGCCGCCGCCGTCGGTGGCCGTCTTGAAGCCGGGATCGATGAGGAACGAGGCATTGGTGTAGTAAACGACGTAATCCTTGAAGTAGAGATTGTTCTGGATGGCGTAACTCATCAACCCGCCGAAGAAGGCGATGTTGGTGCCCGACCGCAGCGGCACGTGGATGTCGGCGACAGAGCTGGTGCGCGTGAACCGCGGATCGACGTGGATGAATTTGGCGCCCCGCTCCTTGGCCTTCATCACCCATTGGAAGCCGACCGGGTGGTTCTCGGCGAAGTTGCTGGTGGCCATGATGACATCCGAGTTCTGGAGGTCGATCAGGTTGGTCGTCATCGCCCCCCGCCCGAACGTGGTCCCCAAAGCTGGGACCGTGGCGGAGTGTCAGACTCGGGCCTGGTGCTCGTGATAGACGATGCCCAGCGTGCGGTTCAGCTTGCTGAGGAGATAGCACTCCTCATTGTCGATGCAGGCCGAGCCGAGCGAGGCGATGGCCTCCAGGCGATTGACCGTGACCTCGTTGCCGTCTTTGTCCTTCTCCTTCTCGATGAAATACTTCTCGCGGGTGTCGTAGTAGCGCTTGGTGATCTGCTCGTACATCCACTCCAGCGGCTTCTCCTCCCAGCTCTCCGAGCCCGGCGCGCGGTACAGCGCTTTCGTTGGCCTCAGCGGGTTGTTGGAGAGCTGGATGGTGGCGGCGCCCTTCGGGCAGAGCCGACCCAGGGTGTGGGGCGTGTCCGGATGCCCCTCGATGTCGATGATCGTGTCGCCCTTCGAGTAGATCAGCTGGATACAGCCCACCGCGCAATACGGGCAGACGCCCGCGTGCACCTTCGCTTCCTTGATCTTGAGCGTGGTGGCGGCGGCCGCCACGGGCTTGAGATCAAGCGCGCCTGCTCCTACCGCCACGCCGGCGCCAGCCGATCCCGCATATTTGAGGAAATCGCGCCGCGACAAACTCATGGCGACACCTCGCTGTGTGATGGGTTTGGCACGAGCCTGGGCACAGTGGAACAGGGTGAGACGAGCGAGCCCATACTGGCTTTTACTTTCATTGCTCGCTAGTTGCCGGGAATTCTAGGAGGGGTGCCTTCCGCTGTCAAGCAAATCCTATGCATACTTACGGCGCACCGCGCTAGAACCCGATGGATGCAGGGAAGCGATCAGCCATCCTCCTGGCGCCCAAGGTGGGCCCGATCCTTTATATAGAGCTCGTAGCGCTCCTGGATCAGGGCCTCGGCCTCCGCCCGGCGCCCCGCCTCCATCAGGGCCACAATCCGCTTTCCGTGCTCGATGCCGAGGATGGCTCCGCCCATGACGGGATCGTAAAACCTCCCTAACTCCAAGAGGATGCGCCTCACCTTCACCAGGTCATCGAGGCTCGAGCGAAGCTCGTCGATCAAAAGCAGGGCGTGGTCCTGCCGCTTGCGAGATCTGAATCCCTTATCCCGAGGCGGCTTGATGGGCTCGCCGGCGTTGCCCTTGGAGCCTGAACCCGGGTTCATCGGCCGCCTCCATACATGACGCGCACGAGCACGAGGCCATGGGCCGGCGCCGTGGGGCCCGCGAGAGTGCGGTCGCGACCGGCCAGGACCTCCGCCATCCACTCGGGAGGCCGGGCACCCCGTCCCACCTCGACGAGGCTCCCCACCACGTTGCGCACCATGTGATGGAGAAAGCTGTCGGCGGAGACAAGGATCGCGAGCCGCGTCCCCCGCCTCACGATCCGGGCCGAGCGCACCGTGCATCTGGGAGTGCGCCCGCGGCCCGGCGCCGCGCAGAAAGCGGAAAAGTCGTGTGCACCCCGCAGAGCCGCCAGCCCTTTGGTCATGGCGGCGGCGTCCAATGCATAGGGCACGTGCCAGGCGTAGCGGCGAAGAAATGGATCGGCGACCGGCGCGCGGTCGATCAGGTAGGCGTACCGCTTGCCCCGGGCGGCGCGGCGCGCGCTGAATCCGGCCGGCGCCTCGCCGGCATCCACGACGCGCACGGCATCTGGCAGCAGCGCATTCAGCGCGCGCGCCAGGACCATCGGGGCGATGGGCGAGTCGGTGGCGAGACTGGCGACCTGACGGAGGGCGTGGACCCCGGCGTCGGTGCGGCTGGCGCCGACGATCTTGTGGGGCGCGCCGAGGATCCGCGCGCAGGCCGCGGCGAGCAGGCCCTGCACGGTGGGCTGGTCCGGCTGGAACTGCCAGCCGTGAAGGTCGGTGCCGTCGTAGGCGAGGGTGAGCCGGAGAGTACGCGTGGGATTACCGGATCAGCAGCTCGGCGATCTGAATCCCGTTGAGCGCGGCGCCCTTGCGGAGCTGGTCGCCCACCACCCAGAAGTTCAGCGCGTTCGGAAGCGACAGATCCTCCCGGACCCGCCCGACGAAGCAGTCGTCCTGGCCTTCCGCGGCCACCGGCATGGGGTAGCGGTTCTCCACCGGCTCGTCCCAGAGCCGGAGGCCTGGGAACGCGGCAAAGACCTCGCGGGCGCGCTCGCGACTCACTTTGACCTCGGTCTCGGCATTGACGGCCACCGAATGGGCCGTGAACACGGGCACCCTCACCGTCGTGGGCGATACCGGCAGGTCGGGCAGCTCGAGGATCTTCCGCACCTCATTGACCAGCTTCAGCTCTTCGCCGGTGTAACCGCCCTCCCCAAACTTATCGATATGCGGAATGACGTTGAAGGCGATGGGATGGGGGAAGAACTTCGGCGTGATCGCCTCGCCCCGCGCCCAGGCCAAGGTCTGGCTGCGCAGCTCTTCCACTCCCCTGACGCCGGCTCCCGACACGGCCTGATAGCTCGTGGCGATGACACGCCGCAGGCGACCCACCTCGTGGAGCGGCTTGAGCGGCATCACCGTGACGATGGTGGTGCAGTTCGGGCAGGCCACGATTCCGCGGTGCCCCGTCACGGCATGGGCATTGATCTCCGGCACCACCAGCGGCACCGTCGGATCCATCCTAAAGGCATTGGACTTGTCCACCACCACGGCCCCGGCCTTCACGGCGAGTGGGGCATATTCCTTGGACTGGGCCGAGCCGGCCGAAAAGAAGGCCACCTGGACTCCCTTGAAGGCCTCGGGCCCGACTCTTTCAACGCGGATCTTCTCACCCTTGAAGGTGACGGTCTTGCCCACGGAGCGCTCCGAGGCGAAGGCGCGCAGCTCGCGGACTGGGAATTTCCGCTCCTCGAGAATCTTGAGGGTCGTCTGCCCTACCGCCCCCGTCGCGCCGACCACCGCCACGATCAGCCCTGTTGCCATGCCTCAGTGCCTCCGCTTCATCGGGTCGCGCTAATAGGACTTTTCGACTTCCCGGCCAATCAGGTCGCCCATCTCCACGGTGCCCGTCAGCGTGGCACCGGGCGCGTGGATATCCTTGGTCCGGTGCCCCTGCTCCAGCACCCGCAGCACGGCGGCCTCGATCCGGTCTGCGTCGGCGCCCAGGCTGAAGGCGTATTTGAGCAGCATGGCCGCAGACAGGATCGCGGCGATGGGATTCGCGATGCCCTGACCGGCGATGTCAGGCGCCGTCCCGTGTACCGGCTCGAAGAGGCCGACGCGGCCGCCGAGGCTGGCCGACGGCAGCATGCCCATCGAACCCGCCAGAATGGCCGCCTCGTCGGACAGGATATCGCCGAAGGTGTTCTCGGTCACGATCGTGTCGAAGTGGGTGGGCTGATTGACCAGGGCCATGGCGCAATTGTCCACCAGCACATGCTCGAGCGTCACCTGCGGGTACTCCTTCGCCACGCGGGTGACCACCTCGCGCCAGAGCTGTGAGACGACCAGCACGTTCGCCTTGTCCACCGAGGCCAGGCGCTTGCGGCGCTTCATGGCCGCGTCGAACGCCGCGCGCGCCACCCGCTCGATCTCGCGGGTCGTATAGCTCATCGTGTTCACCGCGCGCTCGCCGCCGTCGGCAAACCCTTCCCGCCCCCGCGGCTCGCCGAAGTAGAGCCCGCCCGTGAGCTCGCGCACGACCATGAGGTCGGTGCCCTCCACGACGGAGCGCTTGAGCGGCGAGGCGTCCACCAGCATCGGGAAGCACTTGACGGGTCTGAGGTTCGCGAAGAGGTCGAGCTCCTTGCGGATCCTCAGGAGCCCGCGCTCGGGACGCTGCTCCTGCGGCAGGCTGTCCCATTTGGGCCCGCCCACGGAGCCGAAGAGGATTGCGTCGCTCTCCTCGCAGAGCCTGAGTGAGGAGTCGGGCAGCGGATCGCCGCTGGCGTCGATGGCCGCTCCGCCGCAGAGCCCGGTCTCGAATTCGAAGGACTCCCCGGTGGCCTTGGCAACGATCTCGAGGATCTTCCGGGCCTCTGGGATGACCTCCCGGCCGATGCCGTCTCCGGCCAGGACCGCGATCTTACGGGTCGCCATCAGCGCGGCCTCAGGCCTTTTTGCTTCGCCACATACTTCATGAGCCCGCCGGCGGCCATGATCTCCTGGGCGAAGGGCGGCAGAGGCTGGGCCTGATAGGTTTCTTCCTTGGTCAGGTTCTTGATCTCGCCCGTGATCGGATTGATCTCCAAGATGTCGTTTTGCGCGATGCGCTCGGCGGCATCGGTCTCGAACAGCGGCAGCCCGAGGTTGATCGAGTTGCGGTAGAAGATGCGGGCGAAGGACTTGGCGATGACCGCCGACACGCCGGCGCCTTTGATCGCGATGGGCGCGTGCTCCCTAGACGAGCCGCAGCCGAAGTTCTTGAGCCCGACCATGACATCGCCCACCGAGACCTTCTTGTGGAATTCCGGGGCCGTGTCCTCGAGACAGTGCTCCGCCAGCTCCGCGGCATCGGACGTGACGAGGTAACGCGCCGGGATGATCTGGTCCGTGTCGACGTTGTCGCCGAACTTCCAGGCCTTGCCGTGCAGGTTCATCCTCAGGCCCCCACCACGTCTTCGGGGCGGGCCAGCCGGCCCACCACCGCCGTGGCCGCCGCCACCGCGGGACTCGCCAGGTACACCTTGGCCTTGGGATGCCCCATGCGGCCAGGGAAATTGCGGTTGGAGGTGGAGACACAGACCTCCTCCGGTCCCAGCACGCCGTTATGGCCGCCGAGGCACGGGCCGCACGTAGCCTCCGAGATCGCGCAGCCGGCATCCGAGAAGACTTGCATCAGGCCTTCCTTCATCGCCTGGCTGAACACCTCGTGCGTCGCGGGAATGACGATGCAGCGCACGTAGGGCGCCACCTTCTTGCCGCGCATGATGCTCGCCGCGATTCGCAGGTCCTCCAGCCGGGCATTCGTGCACGAGCCGATGAACACCTGGTCCACGTCCACTCCCGCCACGTCATCGAGCGGCTTGACGTTGTCGGGCGAGTAGGGGCAAGCGACCTGCAGGTCGAGCGTCGCCATGTCGATGTCGTGCACCGAGTGATACGTCGCGTCCTTGTCCGACTCGTAGAACTTCCAGGCGCGCTTGGCCCGCGGCTTGATGTACTCGAGCGTGGTCTCGTCGGGCGCCACGACCCCGCTCTTGCCGCCGGCCTCGATGGCCATGTTGCAGAGAGTGAGCCGGGCGTCCACCGACAGGGCCCGGACGGCCTCGCCCGTGAACTCCATGGCGCGATAGGTCGCGCCGTCCACGCCGATGAGCCCGATGACGTGGAGGATCATGTCCTTGGCGGTGACCCACGGGCGCGCGGCGCCGTAAAAGTTGAACTTCATGCTCTCGGGCACCTTGAACCACGTGCGGCCCGTGATGAGCGCGGCCGCCAGGTCGGTAGAGCCGACACCCGTCGAGAAGCACCCGAGCCCGCCGTAGGTGCAGGAGTGCGAGTCCGCCCCGAGCACGATGTCACCGGGCAGCGCGAGACCCTCCTGGGGCAGCAGGATGTGCTCGATGCCGCCCCGTCCCTCGTCGAAGAAGTACTTCATGCGGTGTTTCCGCGCGAACTGGCGCACGATGCCGCACTGCTCGGCCGAGCGGATGTCCTTCGTCGGCACGAAGTGCGACAGCACGAAGGTCACCCGCTCCCCGTCGAAGAGCTCGGTGGCGCCCACTTTCTCGAACTCCTTGATCGAGATGGGCGCGGTGATGTCATTGGCCATCACCATGTCCAGCGAGCAGTCCACCAGCTCGCCGGGCCGGACGTCCTTCTTCCCGGCGTGGGCCGCCAGGATTTTCTCCGTGATTGTCATCGCCATGACTGCGCTGTGCCTTTCCGCCGACCCTACGGGCCGATCTCCTGGACCTTCCGGCCCGCCGCGGGATGCACGAGCCGGTTGAGCGCGTTCAGATAGGCGCGGGCACTGGCCTCGATCACGTCCGTCGAGCTGGCCTTGCCAGGCACTACGGTGCCGTCGAAATCCACCTTGACCGACACCTCACCGAGGGCGTCCTTGCCCGACGTCACCGCCCGCAGCTGGTAATCCTGCAAGCGGCCCTTGAGGCCGGTGATGGCGTCGATTGCATTGAGCACCGCGTCCACCGGCCCGTCGCCGACTCCCGAATCCTGGAACACCTGCTCTTGCTTCTTGAGCCGCACGGTCGCCGACGGGATCACGCCGGTTCCACTGATGATGTGCAAGTAGTCCAGCACGTAGGTCTCCGGCACGTGGGCGATCTCGTCCTTCATGATCGAGATCAAGTCCTCGTCGAAGATCTCCTTCTTCTTGTCGGCCAGATCCTTGAACTTTTTGAAGGCCTTCCCCAGCTCCGCGTCGACCACCTCGAAGCCCAGATCCTTGAGCCGCGAGGCCAGGGCGGCCCGGCCCGAGTGCTTGCCCATGACCAGCTTGTTGGTCGCGCGCCCGACGTCCTCGGGCCGCATGATCTCGTAGGTGAGCTTTTCCTTCAGCACGCCGTCCTGATGGATGCCGGCCTCGTGGGCGAAGGCGTTCTCCCCCACCACGGCCTTGTTCGGCTGGACGTGGACGCCGGTGATGTGCGACAGCAGCCGGCTGCTGCGGAAGATCTCCTGGGTGTTGACCCGCGTGTCGACGCCGAAAAAGTCCTTGCGCGTCCTGAGCGCCATCACGATCTCTTCCAGCGAGGCATTGCCGGCGCGCTCGCCGATGCCGTTGACGGTGCATTCGACCTGCCCCGCCCCGTTCTGGATGGCGACCAGCGAATTGGCCACAGCCTGCCCCAGGTCGTTGTGGCAGTGGACCGAGAGGACCGCCTTGGCGCTGTTCTTGACCCGCTCCCGAATGCGGGCGATCCGCTCGCCCCACTCCCGCGGCATCGCATACCCGACGGTGTCCGGGATATTGATGGTGCTGGCCCCCGCCTCGATGACGGCCTCGAGCACGTCGCACATGTAATCGAAATCCGATCGCGAGGCGTCCTCGGGCGAGAACTCCACGTCCTCGCAGTAGGCGCGGGCGTGCTTCACCGCCTCGACGGCCGCCTTCAGCACCTCGGCGCGGCTCTTCCGCAGCTTGTACTTGAGGTGGATGTCCGAGGTCGCGACGAACGTGTGGATCCGAGGGCGCTTCGCGTACTTCACCGCCTCCCAGCAGCGGTCGATGTCCATGAGTGCCACGCGGGAGAGGCCGCAGATGATCGGCGAGGCGTCGGCGGAGCCCACCTGCTTCGCCACCTCGCGCGTGGCTTCGAAATCCTCGTCTGACGAGATCGGGAAGCCAGCCTCGATGACATCGACGTTCATCCGGGCGAGCTGGCGCGCCATCTCCAGCTTCTCCAGGGCGTTCATCGAAAATCCGGGTGCCTGCTCACCGTCCCGAAGCGTCGTGTCGAAAATGATCACGTGATCCATTGCCTCTCCTCCGCTACCCTGACTGGGTGTCCCTGGTTCCCTGCTCGATCGCCGCCGCCGCGTCCCCCCGGCGCGCCCACACGGGGCGCGAAGGGCCGCTCAGGACGTAGATCGAGAAGAGCAGGAACGGGAACCACTGCCAGTCCATGTAGACGATGAGCGCCGCGACCACGAGAGAGACCAGGACCCCGGCGGGGCGACGCCGGGCGAAATCGATCTCTTTGAAGCTGTAGTAGCGGAACGTCGAGACCATCAGCAGGGCCACGGCCACGGTGCCCACCGCAATGGCGATGGCTTCCCAGCGCCCGATCTCCTGTCCTTCCAGCACAAGTACGGTGGAGCAGGCGATACCGGCCGCCGCGGGAGTGGGGAGCCCCACGAAGTAGCGGCGGTCCGTCACGCCGGAGTAGACATTGAAGCGCGCCAGCCTGAGCGCGCCGCAGATCACGAACAGGAAGACCCCGACCCAGGCGGCCCGCCCCAGCTTGGACAGCGCGATGGTGTAGAGCAGGAAAGCCGGCGCCACGCAGAAGGACACCACATCGGCCAGCGAGTCGTACTCGACGCCGAACTGGGTGGTGGTCTTGGTGAGGCGCGCCACCTTGCCGTCCAGGACATCGAGGACCATGGCCACGAAGACGGCCACGGCCGCCTCGACAAAGCGCGCCTGAGTCGTCAGGATCATGGCGAGAACGCCACAGAACAGATTGCCGCTGGTGAGCAGGCTCGGCAGCAGGAAAATGCCGCGCTGCGGGTTCGCGCGCAGCTCCTGCCACTTGCGCCGGCGCGCGCTGCGGGTGCTCTCTCCGCCCACGTGTCTCCGTCTCATCTCAACACTCCCATGACTGATTCTCCCCCACGCACCCGCTCCCCCACCCGCACCCGCACCTCGATGCCGCGCGGCGCGATCAGGTCGGTCCGAGACCCGAAGCGGATCAACCCGTACCGCTCCCCCAGCGCCAACTTGTCACCCGGGCGCACCCGGCAGACGATCCGCCGGGCCAGCACCCCCGAGATCTGTGTCACCGCCACCCGCGCGCTGTCGCCCTCCAGCGCGACCGTGCAGCGCTCGTTCTGCTCCGAGGCCTCGGCGCAGTACGCGGCCAGGAAGCGGCCCGGCGCGTAATCGACCGCGCGAACCAGCCCGGCGGCGGGCGCCCGGTTGACGTGGACGTCCAGCGGCGAGAGGAAGATCGACATCCTCACCGCCGCGCCGACCCAGGCGTCGTTCACCTCGACGATGCCCATCACCCGGCCGTCGGCCGGCGCGACCAGCGCGCCCGGTACATCGGGCGGCCGTCGCTCCGGATCGCGAAAGAAGCCGAGGCAGGCCAGGGCCGCCGCCGCGCAGAGCGCGGCGACCGGCCACCATCCCATCCAGGCCAGAATACACGCAGCCGCCGCGGGCGCGAAGACAAAGGGCCAGCCTTCGGCGGCGACGGGGATTCTCACGCGCGAACGCGCCGCGCCGGCGTCATCACATCCGCGGCGGCTTGATCCATGACATCATCTTCCGGAGGCGCCCGCCGACCTCTTCGATCGGGTGCTCCGCGTCCCGCTTGCGCATCGCCAGGAAGCCGGCGCGATGGGCCTGGTTCTCGAGCACCCATTCGCGCGCGAACTGGCCGGACTGGATCTCGTCCAGGATCTTCCGCATCTCGGCCCGGGTCTGCTCGTTGATGATCCGCGGCCCGCGGGAGTAGTCGCCGTACTCCGCGGTGTCGGAGACCGAGTAGCGCATGTAGGCCAGGCCGCCCTGGTAGAAGAGATCCACGATCAGCTTCATCTCGTGCATGCACTCGAAGTAGGCGATCTCGGGCTGATAGCCGGCCTCCACGAGCGTCTCGAAGGCGGCCTTGATCAAGTGCGACACGCCGCCGCAGAGCGTGGTCTGCTCGCCGAAGAGGTCCGTCTCGGTCTCTTCCTTGAACGTGGTCTCGATGACACCTGCCCGCGTGCAGCCGACGCCCCGGCCGTAGGCCAGGGCCGTGTCCCGCGCCTTGCCCGACACGTCCTGGTGCACTGCCACGAGCGCCGGCACGCCCGGCCCCTGGGTGAAAAGGTCGCGCATCACGTGGCCCGGCGCCTTCGGCGCGATCATGGACACGTCCACGTCGGACGGCGGCACCACCTGGTTGAAGTGGATGTTGAAGCCGTGGGCGAACATCAGCGTCTTGCCCTTGCCGAGCGTGCCCTTGATCGACTCCTCGTAGACCTGACGCTGGCTCTGGTCGGGCAGCAGGATCATGATGATGTCGGCCGCCGCGGCGGCCTCGTTGACCGTCATCACCTTGAGGCCGTCCTTCTCGGCCTTGGACCAGCTCTTCGAGCCCTTGTAGAGGCCGACCACGACGTCCTGTCCCGAGTCCTTGAGGTTCAGCGCGTGGGCGTGGCCCTGGCTGCCGTACCCGATGATGGCGATCTTCTTGCCGCGCAGCAGGCCGAGGTCGGCGTCCTGGTCGTAGTAGATCCTGGCTGGCATCGTCTGTCTCCCTGTGCCTCGATTAGTCCGCGAAGCCGACCACTTTGGGGTCGTCGCTCTGCGGGGCCGCGCTCGGGCGCGGCTTGCCCAGCTTCTCTTCCACTTTCCGGAGGCGCGTCTTCGGCCCGCGCGCGATCGCGACCTTCCCCGTGCGCACCACCTCGTGGATTCCGAACGGCCGCAGCAGCTCGATGATCGCCTCGATCTTCGACTCCTCGCCGGTCGCCTCCAGCGTGTAGGTGTTGGGCGTCACGTCCACCACCTTGGCGCGGAAGATGTCCCCGATGCGGAGGATCTCGGCGCGCGACGCCGGCTCGGCGTTCACCTTGATGAGCAGCATCTCGCGCTCCACGTGGTTCTCCTCGCTGAGGTTCGTCACCTTGATGACGTCGATCAGCTTGTGGAGCTGTTTGATCACCTGCTCGATCACGAACGCGTCGCCCGTCACGACCAGCGTCATCCGCGAGACCGTCGGATCGAGCGTTTCTCCGACCGACAGGCTCTCGATATTGTAGCCGCGCGCCGAGAAGAGCCCGGCCACGCGCGAGAGCACGCCGAACTTGTTCTCGACGAGCACGGCGATCGTCTGCTTCTGTACCTCGCCCGGCTCAGCCACGCTCCGCCCCTTTTCTGGTTAAAAGCCCGTCTGCGACTTCGCGGCCCGCTCCTTCACCTCTCGGTTTGGCGGGGCCAGGATCATGTCCTTGTTGGCGCCGCCGGCCGGCACCATCGGGAACACGCACTCGTCCTTGTCCACGCACACGTCGAGCACGACCGGCGCCGGCGTGCTGAGCATCTTCTCGAGGGCCGGCACCACCTCGCTCGGCTTGGTGACCCGGAGCCCGACACAGCCGTACGCCTCCGCGAGCTTGACCCAGTCGGGGACGCCGGGAAGGTCGATGGCGAAGTAGCGCTCCTTGTAAATGATGCGCTGCCACTGGCGCACCATGCCGTGCCCGCTATTGTTGATGATCACCGTCTTGACCGGCAACCCCTCGGTGAAGCACGTGGCCAGCTCCTGGCTGTTCATCGCGAACGAGCCGTCGCCGTCGATGTTGACGACGAGCTTGCCCGGGTGCGCCGCCTGGACGCCCATGGCGGTGGGCAGGCCATAGCCCATCGTGCCCAGCCCCCCTGAGGTGCACCAGCGCCGCGGATGCTTGAAGCGGTAGTACTGGGCCGCCCACATCTGGTGCTGGCCCACGCCGGTGACGACGAAGGCTTCGCCCTGGGTCAGGTTGGAGATCTCCTGCATCACGTACTGTGGCTTGATCACGTCATCGTTCCAGTCGTAGCGGAGCGGAAAGTCGCGCTTCCAGTCCGCGATCTGCTGGGCCCACTGCCTGCGGCCCTCGGCCACCGCCGGCGGCACCTCTTCCTTCAGCTCCTGCCGCACGGCCTCGACCAGCCGGGCCAGCACCCGCTTGCAGTCGCCCACAATCGGGATGTCCACCTTGATGTTCTTGGAGATGGACGACGGATCGATGTCGATGTGGATGATCTCGGCATTGGGCGAGAAGGCGTCCACCCGCCCGGTGACGCGGTCGTCGAAGCGGGCGCCGATCGCCACGAGGCAGTCGGAGTTGTGAACCGCCATGTTGGCGTAGTACGCGCCGTGCATGCCCAGCATGTCGAGCGACAGCGGGTGCGCCATGGGGAAGGCGCCCAGGCCCATCAGGGTCTGGGTCAGCGGCACCTGGGTGAGCTCGGCCAGCTCCAGCAGCTCGGCGGAGGCGTCGGACGAGATCACGCCCCCACCCACGTAGAGCACGGGCCGCTTGGCGCGCACCAGCGATCGCGCCGCCTTTTTGATCTGGCCGGGATGCCCCTCGTAGGTCGGGTTGTACGAGCGCAGGTGGACGGTTTGCGGGTACTCGTACGGCCACTCCTTCACGAGGATGTCCTTGGGCAGGTCCACGTGCACGGGACCGGGTCGTCCGGAGGCCGCCAGGTAGAAGGCTTCCTTGACGATGGGGGCGAGATCCTTGCCGTCCTTCACCAGGAAGTTGTGCTTGGTGGCCGACCGCGTGATACCGACATTGTCCGCTTCCTGGAAGGCGTCGTTGCCGATCAGGTGGGTCGGCACCTGCCCCGTGAAGGCGACGATCGGGATCGAGTCCATCAGCGCGTCCTGCAGCGCCGTGACCAGGTTCGTGGCGGCGGGTCCCGAGGTCACGAGGCAGACGCCGACCCGGCCAGTGGTCCGCGCATAGCCTTCGGCCGCATGGCCGGCGGCCGCTTCCTGTCGGACGAGGATGTGGCGCAGCCCCTCGAAGTCATACAGGGCGTCATAAATCGGCAGGACGGCGCCGCCCGGCAGACCGAAGATGATGTCCACTCCTTCGCGCTTCAAACACTCCAGCAGGATGCGCGCGCCTGAAAGCTTCACCGCCATACCCTCCTCCCACCTCCTCCGGTTAGAGCAGCCCCGCCGACGCGAGACTCTCCTTGATATCCTCGATGGCGTCGCCGTCCGGCGTCCCGAGCGGGGCGCGGCAGGGCCCGCCGTACAAGCCCTGCAGGTCCAGCGCGGCCTTGAGGCCGCCGATGCCGTAGCGTCCCGGGACGCCCCGGTCGGCCAGCATCATCCGCGCGGCGATCTCCTTTGCCTCGTCCCACCGCCCCTGCCTAGCGAGCGTGTACACGTCGACGAACTCCCGCGCGGCGATGACGGCCAGGGCCAGAATGCCGCCCGACGAGCCAATGGCCAGCGACGGCAGCAGCGCGGCCGCGGCGCCGACCAGGACGTGGAAGCTCTTGGGCGTCAGGTGGATGATCTGCGCCGCCTGCGGGATGTTCCCCGAAGAGTCCTTGATGCCGCAGACGTTCGGGTGCTCGGCGATGCGCGCCACTGTATCCGGCTCCAGGTTGATCCCCGTGTTGAGCGGAAAGTTGTAGATCATGATCGGGATCGGCGAGGCCTCCGCCACCGCCACGTAGTGCCGCACCTGGGCCGCCGACTGGGAGAAGCCCTTCGTGAAATAGTGGGGCGTGATGATGATGGCCGCGTCGGCCCCGATCTCCGCCGCCCGCTTGGTCTGCCGGATCGTGTGCAGCGTCGAGTTGGTCCCCGTCCCCGCGATGAAGGCCTTGCCCCGCGGAATCGCCTCGCGCGCCGCCACGAGCACCGTATCCCGCTCCGCCTCGGAGAGCATGGGGAATTCGCCCGTCGAGCCCAGGATCACGTAGCCATTGAGGCCAGTTTGATTCCAGTGCTCGAGATTGGACTTGAGCCGGTCCGTCGCGACCCCCTCGCCCTTGAACGGCGTGGGAACCGGGATGTAAACGCCGTTGAACTCAGCCATGTTACTTTCCTCCGGAGCCGCGGCGCGGCTCCTTGAGCTGGGCCTGGGCGGCCGCCAGCCGGGCGATGGGAACCATGAACGGGGAGCAGGAGACGTAGGTCATGCCGACCTGGTGGCAGAACTCCACCGAGGACGGCTCGCCACCGTGCTCGCCGCAGATGCCAACCTTGAGCTTGGGCCGGACCTTTCGGCCCCGTTCGATGCCGATCCGCACCAGCTCGCCCACACCCTCCTGGTCGAGCACGGCAAACGGGTCGGCGGCCAGCAGCTTCTTGTCTAGGTAGAACGGGAGGAACTTTCCGATGTCGTCGCGGCTATAGCCGAACGTCATCTGGGTCAGATCATTGGTTCCGAAGGAGAAGAACTCCGCGAACTCGGCGATCCGGCCGGCGATCAGGGCGGCGCGCGGTACCTCGATCATCGTACCCACCGAGTACGGCACCTTGTTGCCCATGTCGGCCACGACCTGCTCGGCCACGGTCACGGCCATGTCGCGCGTGAGCTTCATCTCGCCGATGGTGCCCGTGAGCGGGATCATGATCTCCGGCTGCACCTTGATCCCCCGTCGGGCGCAGGCGCAGGCGGCCTCCATGATGGCCCGCACCTGCATGTCGTAGATCTCCGGGAACGTGATGCCCAGCCGGCAGCCGCGATGCCCCAGCATCGGGTTGAACTCCTGGAGCGTCTGCACGCGGGCCATCAGCTCCTCGAGCTGGTGCTGGCGGGTCGGATTGATGCCCAGCGCTTCCAGGCGCGTGTGCTCCCACAGGAGGTCCGTGTATTTCGGCAGGAACTCGTGCAGCGGCGGGTCGAGAAGCCGGATCGTCACGGCGTAGCCGTCCATCACGGTGAAGATGCCGACGAAGTCTTCCCGCTGGAACGGTAGGAGCTGGTCCACGGCCTTCCGCCGCGCCTGGTCGTCCTTGGCCATGATCATCTCGCGGACGATGGGGATGCGCTCCTCGCCGAAGAACATGTGCTCGGTCCGCACCAGCCCGATGCCCTCGGCGCCCTTGTCGCGCGCGGCCTGGGCATCTTTCGGCGTATCGGCATTGGCCCGCACGCCGAGCGCGCGGGTCTCGTCCGCCCAGCGGAGCAACTGCTCGAGGTCACGCGAGAGCTTGGGCTCGATCAGCGGCACCGTGCCCACCATGACCTCGCCCGTCGAGCCATTGAGCGTGATCACCTGTCCCTCGCGGACCAGCGTGCGGCCGGCCTGGAAGGCCCGCTTCTCCTCGTCCACGATCACGTCGCCCGCCCCCACCACGCAGCACCTGCCCATGCCGCGCGCGACCACGGCGGCGTGCGAGGTCAGCCCACCCCGCGAGGTGAGAATGCCCTCCGAGGCGTGCATGCCCGCCACATCCTCGGGCGAGGTCTCGGCGCGCACCAGGATGACCTTCTCGCCCTTGTGGGCCCATTCCACCGCGCGCTCGGAATCGAAGACCGCCTTGCCCGACGCCGCGCCGGGAGCCGCCGGCAAGCCCTTGGCGATCGACGTCACCTTGGCGGCGGGATCCACCATGGGGTGCAGCAGCTGATTGAGGGAAGCAGGCTCCACCCGCAGGAGGGCCGTCTTCCGATCGATGAGCTTTTCCTTGGCCATCTCGACGGCCGTGCGCACCGCGGCGGCGGCCGTGCGCTTACCCGAGCGCGTCTGCAGGATGAATAGCCGCCCCTCCTGCACCGTGAACTCGATGTCCTGCATGTCTCGATAGTGGCGCTCGAGACGGTCCTTGATCGCCACCAGCCGGGAATAGACCTTGGGCATACGGCGCTTGAGGCCGTCCACGGGCTCGGGCGTCCGGATGCCCGCCACGACGTCTTCGCCCTGAGCATTGACGAGGAATTCGCCGAAGAAGCGCTTCTCCCCGGTCGAGGGATCGCGCGAGAAGCAAACGCCCGTGCCCGAGGTGTCACCGAGATTGCCGAAGACCATGGCCATCACGGTCACGGCCGTGCCCCAGTCGTCTGACAGCCGGTTGATGCGCCGATAATCCACGGCCTTCTTGGCCCACCAGGAGTCGAACACCGCGTTGATGGCCAGCCGCAGCTGCTCCGTCGGGTCCTGCGGGAAGGCCTGGCGCGCTTTCTCCTGCACGATCCGTTTGCCCTCGCTGACGAGGCCCTTGAGCGCGTCGGCCGGGACGTCAGCGTCGGTCTTGGCTCCGGTCCGCGCCTTGGCCGCGTCCAGCAGGGCATCGAAGGCACGGCGCTCGATCCCGAGGACCACGTCGCCGAAAATGGTGATGAAGCGCCGGTAGCAGTCCCACGCGAAGCGCTCGTTCCGGGTCTGCCGCGCGAGACCGAGCACGGTCTTGTCGTTGAGCCCCAGGTTCAGGACCGTGTCCATCATCCCGGGCATCGACGCGCGGGCACCGGACCGCACCGAAACCAGTAGCGGCTGGTCCGGATCACCGAGCCTCCGGCCCGCGGCGGCCTCGAGTCGGGCGAGATTGGCGAGCACCTGTCCCCACAGTCCGGCCGGATGCTTCTTTCCGCCAGACGTATAGGCCGCCCAGGCTTCGGTGGTGATGGTGAAGCCCGGCGGTACTGGCACGCCGAGATTGGTCATCTCGGCCAGCTCGCACCCCTTGCCGCCAAGGAGCGGGCGCATCGCGCTCGAGCCCTCGGCCTTGCCGTTCGCGAAGAAGTAGACGTACTTCGGGGCCTTCGCAGACCTGCGACCCGACTGCTTCCGCGTTCTGGCGTGCGCCATCTGCGACCCCCCAGGCAAAGGTCCCACTGGCAGAGAAAGATACAGGCCCGACTGGGGCCTAATTGATTTGGCCATGGTACGGCCACGGGCGTGTAATGTCAACGAATTTTCTTCCGGAACGGGCACTTACAGCCCCTCCGGCTATGGTTTGCCGGGCTTCTTCTTCTTCGCGCCGGATCCCGCGCCGCGGCCCTCGTCGCCCTGCGCGCCGGTGACCAGGGTTTCCACCGCGATGAGGTGATCCAGCATCGCGCGATGGGCCGCCACCTCGTCGCGACGCTGAATGGCTTCGAGGATGCGCCGGTGGTCCTGATGCGAGCGGGTGGGCCGGCCCGGTGTGAGCAGCGACTCTTCACGGCTCTGCGACAGCAGGTCCATGAGCGCGCTCACGATCCGGGTGATGGCCCGGTTATGGGCGCTGTTGGCGATGGCCGAGTGCAGGGCCGTGTCCTGCGCCACCCCGGTGCGGCCCTGCGCGACCTCCTTGTGCTGCTCCTCGAGGATCCGGTCCATCTCGGCGATCTCGTCGCGTGTGGCACGCCGGGCCGCCAGGGCGGCGATGGCGGGCTCGAGCAGGCGGCGCGCCTCGAAAAGCTCCTTGACGGCCTCGCGGTGCGGCAGGATGACGAGCGCGAGCGGCTCGATCAAGGTCTCGACGGAGATGTCCTTCACGAAGGCGCCCTCTCCCGCCCGGATGTCGATCAGCCCGCGGCTTTGGAGCGAGCGCAGGGCCTCGCGCACCGAGGTCCGGCTGACCATGAACTTCTCGGCCAGGTCGCGCTCGGGAGGCAGGCGGTCGCCGGATTTGAGCCTGCCGTCGGCGATGAGCTGTTTGACCTGGCGGACGATCTCTTCGTAGATCCGGGTGGACTTGACGGGCTCGATCTCCATCTGGCCTCGCGGGCGCGCGCCGCCGTCACGTTCTGACTTGGCCGTGGCCATTGCTCTATGCTCCCGCCACGGCGCCGCGCCGGGGCCCGGCCGTTCGGGCCAGCCACCAGCCCAGCGCGGTCATCCCGACGGCCAGCGCGATCGACACCGGATCGTCCACCACGTCGGCTGTTCCGCCCAGCCATCGGCGCACCAGGGGGTCGTCGGTGATCATCTCGCCGGCAACATAACCTAAGACGCCACCTCCCACCCAGATGATCCAGACGTGCCGGGTCATGAGCCGCGCCAGCAACCCACTACCCCAGACCACGAGCGGCAGCGACAGCGCAATCCCAATCAGGACCAGCAGCATGTCGCCGCGGGCCGCGGCCGCCACCGCCAGCACATTGTCCAGGCTCATCGTCACGTCGGCCACCACGATGATCCAGATTGCCTCCACGAGGGACGCGCCGCCTCTCACATGACCCTCACCCGACGCGCCGGGCCGGACCAGCCTGATCGCGATCCAGAGCAGCGCGAGGCCGGCCGCGAACTGGAGCAGCGGGATCTGCAGCAGCGCGGTCACGAGCGCGATGAAGGCCAGCCGCAGCGCCACGGCGGCCCCCGTGCCCCATGCGCGACCGAGCCACTGCTGGCGGGGCGGCAGACGGCGCACGGCCAGCGCGATCACGAGAGCATTGTCACCCGCCAGGGACAGATCGATCAGCAGGATACTGAGGAGGCGGGCCCAGAACTCAGGATTGAGTAGAACGCCCATGACTGTCCCGTTCAGGCGAGGCGCGACTTCTTCTCGCGTCGATGGATCCAGAAGCCGTAGGCGATCAGACCCGCCGCGAGCAGCCATGGCACGATGTGACTGATGGTCTGCCCCAAGGCGCCGAGATGATTCGTGACCACGGGATCATCATTGACCATCTCGCCCGCCACGTAGCCCAGCAGTCCGCCGCCCACCCAGATGATCCAGGCGTGGCGGTTCATCAGCGACGCCAGGATGCCGCTCCCCCAGACCACGATGGGCAGCGAGGTCGCGATGCCGAGAGTCACGAGCAGCATGTCCCCGCGGGCGGCGGCGGCGATAGCCAGCACGTTGTCCAGGCTCATAGTCACGTCGGCCACAATGATAATCCAGATCGCCTCCCAGAACGACGCGCCGTGACGCCCCTCGCCCTCTCCGATCTCTTCCGGATGGACGAGCTTAAACGCGATCCAAACCAGCACGAGCCCGCCGACGAGCCGGACGTAGGCGATCTGGAAGAGCGCGCTGACGATGCCGACGAAGATCAGGCGCAGCACGACAGCGCCTACTGTGCCCCAGATCTGGCCGAGCAGCCGCTGGCGGCGCGGCAGCTTGCGCACGGCGAGCGCGATCACCACGGCATTGTCGCCGGAGAGCAGCAGATTCAGGAAACCGATCTCGAGCAGGCGCCCCCAGAAGCGCGGATCGACGAGGATCCCCATGTTGTCTCGGTCCGCCCGCGGGCTACTCGGTCGGCGGGGAGGCGAGCACCGCCGGCTTGCCGCGCAGGCGGCGCCACCAGGGCGTGATGACGGGCATCGCGAAGAAGAAGATCCCCACGAGGGTGATCGCCGCTGCGATGGGCCGCGTGAAGAAGATGCCGAGCGAGCCTTGCGACATGATCAGGCTCTGCCGGAGCGCGTTCTCCGCGTGGTCGCCGAGGACCAGGGCCAGGACCAACGGGGCCAGCGGGTAGTCCAGCTTCTTGAAGACATAACCCATCACCCCGAAGAGCACCATATACCAGATGTCGATCATGCTGTTGTGCACAGCGTAGGCGCCGATGGCGCACACCGTGACGATCAGCGGTGTCAGGATCGCGAACGGAACGCGCAGGATGGCTGCGAAGAACGGCACGAATGCCAGCACCATCAGCACGCCGATGATGTTGCCCGTGTACATGCTGGCGATCAGCCCCCACACGAAATCGGGCTTCTCCTTGAAAAGCATGGGTCCGGGCTGCAGGCCCCAGATGATCAGCCCGCCCATCATCACCGCCGCCGTGGGGCTGCCGGGGATCCCCAGCGTGATCATCGGCAGCATCGCCGCCACCCCGGCGGCGTGCGCCGCCGTCTCGGGCGCGACCACACCCTCGATCTCGCCCTTGCCGAAACTCTCGGGGTGCTTGGAGAACCGCTTGGCGAACGAGTAGCTCATGAACGAGGCGGGTGTCGCGCCGCCAGGCTTGAAACCCATCCAGAAGCCGATGAAGGCACTGCGCAGGAACGTGCGCCAGTAGCGGGGAAGGATCTTCCAGGTATCCAGCACCACGCGCAGGTTCATGCCGGTGCGCACGCCCCGGAAGCTCAGCCCCTCCTCGACAGTGAGCAGGATCTCGCCGATGCCGAAGAGCCCAATCACCGCGACGATGAAGTCGAAACCCTGCATGAGCTCGGTGATTCCGAACGTCATCCGCAGCTGGCCGGTCACGATGTCGAGCCCGACGGCCGCCAGGATGAACCCGATCATGATGGAGATGAGCGACTTCAGCGGGCTTCCGCCGCCCAGGCCGATGAAACTCGAGAAGGTCAGAAACTGGATGGCAAAGATTTCCGGTGGGCCGAAGTGCAGCGCGACGTCCGCCAGCACGGGGGCGAAGAGCGTGATCAGAACCACCGAGAACAGGGCGCCGACGAAGGACGAGGTGAAGGCCGCCGTGAGCGCCTGGCCCCCCTTGCCTTGTCGCGCCATCGGGTAGCCGTCGAACGTGGTCGCCACCGACCAGGGTTCACCCGGGATGTTGAACAGCACCGAGGTAATCGCGCCACCGAAGAGCGCTCCCCAGTAGAGCGACGTCAACAGGATGATCGCCGAGGTCGGGGGCATCCGCAGCGTGAGCGGCAGGAGGATCGCGACGCCATTGGCGCCGCCAAGGCCCGGCAGCACTCCGATGATCGTGCCGAGCGTGATCCCGACGACCGCGAAGAAGAGGTTCTGGTGGTTGAGCGCCGCTTGGAAGCCGAGGAGCAGGTTCTCGAAACCCATTCGCTAGTAGCCGAGCCACGTTTCGAGCGGGCCCTTCGGCAGCGGCACGAGGAACCATTGCTCGAAGACGAGGAAGGTGACTATGGGCAGGCAGATCGACAGCGCGATCACCGCGCGCCATGAATTGTGGCCGACCCAGCGCATGTAGAAGCCGAGATAGAGCGCGGACGCCACGTAAATGCCGATGAACTGCGTCACGAGCACGAAGAGCGTGGCGGGCCAGAGCACCTTGAGCACCGGCCCCAGTTGCTCGCGGCTCACGAACTGCCCGGCGCGAGCGCGCCGGGCCCCCTGGGCCATGATGCCCAGGCAGGACGCCATCATGATCACCGCCAGCCAGAACGGAAAGAATCCGCTCTTCGGCCCGTCGGTGCCCCAGCCGATGCCCAGCCGAAGGGCATCGAAGAAGACCACGCCGCCGAACACGAACAGCACCGACGCCGTCAGGATGTCGGCGGCGCGCATTCTACTTCTTCAGCAGCCCCCCCTTGGCCATGAGGTCCTTGTGCAGCTGCTCGTTCTCCTCTATCCACTTGACATACTCGGCGCCAGTGGCGAAGGCGGGCTTGAGCGCGCCTTCCTCCATGTACTTCTTCCACTCGGGCGTCTCGCTGATCTTCTTGAGGAAGGCCTGGTACCACTCCAGCGCCTCCTTTGGCATGTCCGGAGCGCCGAAGATCCCGCGCAGCATCAGGTAATGGATGTCGACTCCCAGCGCTTCCTTGACGGTTGGGATCTCCTTCCACTCGGCGACGGGGATGCGAGCCGTGTCGAACACGGCCAGCGGCCGCACCCGCCCGGCCTTCCAGTGGCTCACGCACTCGATGGGATTGTTGACGGTCGAGTCCACGTGCTTGCCGACGAGGTTGACGCACACCTCCCCGCCGCCCTTGAAGGGAACGTAGATGAACTTGATCCCCAGGGCCTGCTCCTGCTGAATCGTCAGGATCTGGTCCTCCTGAGCAGACCCGGTGCCCCCCATCTTGAACTGGGTAGGCTTGGCCTTCACCGCGTCGACGTACTCCTTGGCGGTCTTGTACGGAGTCTCCGCGTTCACCCAGAGAATGAACTGGTCCAGCGCCATCCGGGCGACTGGCGTGAGGTCCCGCCAGTTGAACGGGATGCCTGTGTGCAGGGGGGTCGTGAAGAGGTTCGAGAGGGTGATCACGAGCGTATAGGCGTCGCCCTTCTTGCCCTTGACGTAGAGGAAGCCCTCGGCTCCCGCGCCGCCGGACTTGTTCACGACGATGACCGGCTTCGGAGAGAGCTTGTGCTTTTCCGCAATGCCGGAGATGAGACGGGCCATCTGATCGGCGCCGCCGCCGGTTCCGGCGGGCACGACGATCTCGATGGGCTTGGTGGGCTCCCAGGCTGCCAGTGCCGCGCCGGGGAGGGACGCGATCAGAGCGAGGCCAGCGATCAACCCGACGAAACGTCGCCAGTGACGGTTCATGCCGCTCCCTCCTCTTGCAGTGTGCCGGACAGTCTCAGGCCACGAACTTACGGTCTTATATCACCCGCGAACGGCGAACGTCACGAAGATTCCGGACCCGGAACGCAAAAAGGGCCAAGCCCCGCCGCGACGCGGCATGAGGCCTGGCCCGGCGAGCACCGAGCGATGGCTACTTCACCGAAAATTCCCGGCGGAACGGGATCACGCCCGGGATCTCCCACTTCTCCCACATCTCGTCCACCTTCTTCTGGAAGTACCCGAGGTCCTCTTCCGTGAAGTGGGCGAAGCGGCCCTGCTTGAGCAAGTACTCCCGCACGGGCTTGCGCGCCCGGCCCTCAACGATGGCCTTGGTCTTGCCGTAGTGGCGCACCACGTGGTCTTCGACCTCGTAGAGCGGGAAGATGCCGGTCTCGACGGCCAGCTCGCCCAGCTCGTGGGAGAGCATGGGGTCGTAATCCCAGCCCTTCGGACAAGGGTCGAGCGAGTGGATGAAGGTCGGCCCACCGATGCTCAGCGCCTTGCGGACCTTGTTCATCATCTCGACGGCGTAGGACGCGCACACCGTGCCGACGTAACGGCACTCGGTGTGGCCGGCCGCCAGCATGCCCGCCGTGTTCTTCTTCCACCGGGTATGGATGATGCGCTTGACGGAGCCCGGCGGGCTGAAGGTCGTGTTTGCGCCGTAGGGCGTCGAGCCCGACAGCTGGATGTCGGTATTGGCGTACGATTCGTTGTCGTAGAGCAGGATGAGCGAGTTGTATTCCTTATGGGTCAACGTCGCCGAGATCGCGCCCAGGCCCATGTCCGCGCCGCCCCCGTCGCCGCAGAACGCGATGACATTGATGGGTTCGGCCTTCATCTTACCCTTCGTCATGAGCGCCTTGAGCCCGGCCGCCGTGCCGAGCGCGGCCGACCCGGACGAGCCGAGCTGGGTGTGCATCCACGGCACCACCCATGGGGTCGTGTAGTACGTGGTATTGGCCACGTACATGCAGCCGGTGGAGCCGAGCACAATGGTGCGCGGGCCCGCGGCCTTGACCATCAGCTTCATCACCAGGGCCGATTCGCAGCCCTGACAGGTGCGGTGACCGGAGGTGAAGTACTCCTCGATGGTCACCTTCTTGACGCCCTTGAAGGGCTCGAGGATCTGAGTGGCGTTCGCAAAGGTTTCGGCCATGGATTTTCTCTCCTCTTATGCTGCGGCTATTCCCGCACGCCCAGCCAGTGAGTCTTGAGATCGGATTTCCCGGACTTGGCGGCGGCATAGCACATGTCCGTCGCTTTGTGGACGTCTTCGAGCGTGACTTCGCGTCCGCCCAGGCCGCAGATGAAGCTCAGGAGCGGCGGACGCTTGTCGGCATTGTACATGGCCGCCCGGATCTCGTTGGCGACGACGCCCGAGTTGAAGGGCGAGCCGAACGAGTAGTCGCGATCGATCACGCCGATGGCGCTGGCCCGGGACAGGGCCTTGACCATGCGCTCCGTCGGGAACGGCCGGAACCAGCGCGGCCGCACCAGGCCCACCTTTTTGCCCTTGGCGCGCATCTCGCGGATGGCGACCTTGATCGGCAGCGAGATGGTGCCCATGCCGACCAGGATGATCTCGGCGTCGTCGGTCATGTACTCCTCGAACCACGGGTTCTCGGGGCCGCGCCCGAAGGACTTGCGGAAGTCGGCATAGGCCTCGTCGATGACCGTCGTGGCCCGCTTCATCGCCTCGTCGTTCTGGCGCCGGATCTCGATGACCCAGTCCTCGTTGGCCTGTGGCGCGACCGTGATCGGGTTATCGGGGTGCAGCAGCAGGTCGCCCCGATCGTAGCGCGGCAGGAACTTGTCGACCAGCGCCTTGCTCGGCACCTGGACCAGCGCCTGCGAGTGGGTGAGGAAGGCGCCGTCCGCCGACATCGCAATGGGCAGGAACACGCGCCGGTCCTCGGCGATGCGGTAGGCCAGCAGAGTGGTATCGAGCATCTCCTGGGCCGTGTCCACCCAGATGAGCATCCAGCCCAGGTCGCGGACGACCAGCGCGTCGTTGTGCTCCACGCCGAAGGCGCCCGGATCGTCCAGCGCCCGGTTGCCCACCATGCACACCATGGGCACGCGGAGCGGCGGCGTCACGACCAGGCACTCCATGGCGTACATCCAGCCCACCCCGGAGGAGCCGCAGAACACCCGGGCGCCCACGGTGGAAGCGTGCTTGACGATCTCGAATTGGCTGTGCTCGCCCTCGGCCACGATGTACTCGGCCACCAAGTGGCCGTTGGCGATCTTCTTGGCGATGGCCTGCATGACCGTGTCGTACGGCCGGATCGGGTACGCCGTGACAACATCGATGTCCGCCAGCGTGAGGGCCTCGGCGCAGGCCTCGCTGCCGGAGATGAGCATCTCCTTGTGGTTCGCTACGGCCGGCGCCGCCTTGGTCTCGACTGCCATAAGTGTGTCTCCTTAGTTCCTGGGCGCTATAGCTTCTTCGCGTCGGCGTTCTCGCCGGGAATGCCGGCGGTAATCTCGATGCCACCCATGTCCAGGTCCTTCCCGATCTCCTCCTCGTACTGGCCGCGGAACCGGAAGCCGTGGGAGCGCACGACGGTCTTCTTGTCGTTGATCTTCCCCGTCATCCAGGCGGTGTATTTGGCCTTGTCCTTCCG
>Ga0207646_10001057_pt1 | contig 35049 bp, 40 predicted proteins | sample KBSK5502metaG_FD_184343 | JGI IMG/M metagenome (GOLD analysis project Ga0207646, IMG submission 184343) | Corn, switchgrass and miscanthus rhizosphere microbial communities from Kellogg Biological Station, Michigan, USA - KBS K5-50-2 metaG... | ecosystem: Host-associated > Plants > Roots >... | reverse complement strand
CCCGCCCGGGCCGTACGAGGGCGCAGGCGGTCACGAAGCCGGACAGCTCGTCGCAGGCGTAGAGCGCGCGATCGAGGAGGGACCGGCGGGGAAAGCCCGAATAGTCGGCGTGGGCGAGGATGGCGTAGACGACCTCCGCGGGCACGCCGCGGGCCGACAGGATCTCGGCGCCCTTCGTCGGATGATGGGGCGCGGTAGGGTGGATCTCGTAGTCGAAGTCGTGAAGCATTCCCGCGATGCCCCACGTGAGGGGGTCGGCGGCGTGGAGAGCGGCATACGCGCGCATCGAGGCCTCGACCGCGAGGGCGTGCTTGCGCAGGCTGCCGGACTTGGTGAACTCGGTGAGCAGGGCCCACGCCGCGTCGCGGGCGATCACGGGCGGGCGGCGCGAACGATCAGCGCGGGGCGTGCCGCCCGCGCCACTTGTCGATGGACTTCTTGGAGAAGAGCCACTTGCCGTTGTGCTCGAGCGCCGGGATGCGCCGCTCGACCGCCATCTGCACCACCGTCCGCTCGTCCATCGCGAGATACCGCGAGGCTTCCTTGGCGTCCATCGTGTCCTTGGGCAGCAGCACGTCCGTCTGGCCTCCGATCTGGTCGGTCACTCCGCGCGGACGCCCGTGGTGGCGTCGGCCACCACCTTCCTCAGCCGCTCGATCTCCGCCTCCAGCACGTGGATGCGGTCGACCATCTGCTCCAGGGTCCGCGCGAGCGGATCGGGCAGGTCGGTCTGGTTGAGATCGATGCCGCCCGTCACCCGCTCGCCGTTACGGAATGTTATGCGACCGGGCACCCCGACGACAACACAGTTCTCGGGCACCTCACGCACCACCACCGAGCCGGCCCCGATGCGGCTGCCCGCGCCGATGGTGAAGCCGCCGATGACCTTCGCCCCGGCTCCGATCGACACGTTGTCGCCGATCGTGGGGTGGCGCTTCTCGCGCTTGACGCTCGTGCCCCCGAGCGTGACCCCCTGCAGGATGCTCACGTTCTCCCCGACCTCGGCGGTCTCGCCGATGACGACGCCCATCCCGTGATCGATGAACAGGCCCGCGCCCAGCACGGCGGCCGGGTGGATCTCGATACCGGTCAGGAAGCGCCCGACGTGCGAGACCCAGCGGCCGGAGAGCCGCCAGCCCCCCCGCCAGAGCGCGTGAGCGAAGCGGTGGATCCAGATCGCGTGCACTCCCGGACTGCAGAGCACGACCTCCAGCGCCGACCGGGCGGCCGGGTCGCGCTCCAGCACCGTCCTCACGTCCCGCCGCATCCGATCAAACATGGCCCTCGCTCCTTGTCTCCATTCGGCTCAGCGCGTCGCGCGCCGCCGCCCGCAACCCCAGCACCGCCACTAGGGCCGCGTGCCGCCGCGTCTCCGGCAGCCCACCCACCGCCGCCTCCACCCGCACGGCCGGCAGCTCCAGCAGGTCGGCCAGGCTGGTCCCCGCCGCGACCTCGGTGGCGGCGCTCGCCGCCGCGATGGTCGGCCCACAACCATACGCCTGGAACCGCGCCTCCACGACCCGCCCGTGCCGCACCCGCAGATGGAAGCGGACCAGGTCCATGCACTCCTTGTACTCGCCTTCCCCCACCCCGTCCGGGTCCCGCATCATGCCCGCATTCCGCGGGTTCCGGAAGTGATCGATGAGGGCCGGGCTGTACCGCACGCTCAGGCGCGGGCCGGCATGGCGGCCCGTAGCTTGGCCACGAGCGGCTCCGTCGACTCGACCACGTAGTCGATGTCCTCCGCGGTCGTGCCCCGCCCCAGCGAGTGACGCACCGCGCCCATCGCCCACTCCACCGGCACCCCCATGGCGACCAGCACGTACGAGGGCTCGACGTTGCCGGAGGTACACGCCGAGCCGGCGGACACGCCGATGCCCTTCAGATCCAGACCGAGCACGATGGATTCCGACTCCACGTGCCGGAAGCAGACGTTGCAGGTGCCGGGCACTCGCTCCGTCGGATGGCCGTTCAGTCGCACCTCGGGCACCCGGCGGCTCAGGCCCTCCCACAGGCGCTCGCGCAGCGCGGTCAGCCGCCGCGCCTCCTCCGCCATGTCGCGCCCGCGGATCTCGATCGCCCTGCCGAAGCCGACGATGCCGGCCACGTTCTCGGTGCCGGCGCGCCGCCGCCGCTCGTGCTCTCCGCCGTGCTGCACGGCGACCATCTTGGTGCCTTTTCTGATATACAGGCCGGCCACGCCCTTCGGCCCGTAGATCTTGTGGCCCGAGAAGGACAGCATGTCGATGTTGAAGGCGTCGAGGTCGATCGGCACCTTCCCGAAGGTCTGGACCGCGTCCATGTGGAACGGGATGTTGTGCTCGCGGGCGATCGCGCCCAGCTCGCGGGCCGGCTGGATGGTGCCGATCTCGGAGTTGGCGTGCATGAGCGAGATCAGGATGGTGTCGGGCCGGATGGCCCGCCGGAGCGCGTCCGGATCCACCATGCCGAACGAATCCACGTCCAGATAGGTGGCGACGAAGCCCTGCGTCTCGAGATTCTGCACCGCGCGCAGGACGGCGTGATGCTCGATCTTCGAGGTGATGAGGTGGCCGCGCCCGCGCGCCGTGGCCACTCCCTTGATCGCCATGTTGTCGGACTCGGTGCCGCCGGAGGTGAAGACGATCTCCTCCTTGCCCACGCGAAGGAAGTGGGCGACCTGCTCGCGCGCGGTCTCCAGCCCCTCTCGCGCTTCGCGCCCGAACCCGTGGACGCTCGAGGGGTTGCCGAATCGCTCGCTGAAGTACGGCAGCATTGCGGCGACCACGTCCGGATGGACCGGAGTGGAGGCGTTGTGATCGAGATAGACCTGTCGGTTCATTGACGCTCCCCTTTCACGATGTTACGCTGACGCCCGCATGGCCCTCGCCAGACGGAAGCTCGGCCTGATGGTATCCACCGCCCCCGATCATCCGAACCTCGAGACCGCCCTCGGTCTGTCGAAGGCGGCGCTCGACGGCGGTGGTGAAGTCTATCTGTATCTGATCGACGACGCGGTGGCCGCGGTGGAGGACGCGCGTCTCCTCGCCCTCGCCGACCGAGGGCTCAAGCTCTTCGTGTGCGCGTACGGCTGCCAGAAGCGGCGCCGGCCCCTGTCGGACCGCGCCACCAACTGCGGGCTCGTCGTGCTCACCGACGTGATCAACGGCACCGACCGCTTCATCGCCCTGAACTAGGGTCGTGAGCCAGAACCAGCCCACCCTCGTGCTCATCTCCGAGGACCCGCGCGTCTCGCACCGCGCCAACGAGGCGATGCGCATCGCGCTCGGCATCGTGGCCGGCGACAACGAGGTGCGCATCGTGCTCAGCGGACCCGCGGTGCACCTGCTCGACGAGGACACCGACGACCTCGTGGACGGCGACGATATCGCCAAGTTCCGCGCCTCGCTCAAGAAGCTGGGCGTCCCCTTCCACGTGGAAGGCGACCCGCCCGCGCGCCCCGACTGGAACGCGGATGGCCATCCGGTCGTGGCGATCAGCCGCGACGAGATTGCCGCGCTCGTGCCGAAGGCCACCCGGTTCCTCGTGTTCTGATGGCCGCGTTCCTCCACCTCGTCAAGGCCGACTCGGGCGAGCTCGCCGGGCCGGTGATCGCCACCAACCTGAAGGAGCCCGACGCCCGCGTCACGGTGGTGCTCCTCGACGGCGCGGCCGCGCCGCCCCTGCCCGCGGGCGTGACGGTGCGCCGTCTCGCCCCGGGCGATCTCGACTACGCGGGCCTGCTCGACCTGATCTTCGCTCACGATCACGTGATCACCTGGTAGCTAGCGGTCCCGGTACTCCTCGTGCCACTTCATCTGGATGGCCTCCAGGATGCCCTCGTTCGAATTCTTGGGGTCGTCGCGGAACCCGGGCAGCGCCACCACCCACTTGTGCAGGTCGGTGAAGCGCACCGTGAGCGGATCGACGTCCGGATGCGCGTCCATCAACGCGAGCGCGATATCTTCGGCGTCCTTCCAGGTCATCGGTCCTCTCCTACTTGGGAATCTCGACGACGACGTCGCCCTTGACCACCGCCTGACAGCCGAGGCGGGAGTGCAGAGTGAGGCCCTCCGCGGTGTCGAGGCGATCCTCCTCGTCCTGCTCGATGGGCGAGAGGTTCTCCTCCCCTTCGCGGACGACGACGTGACACGTCGTGCAAGCGCAGCTGCCGCCGCAGTTGTGCTCGAGGTGGATGTCGTTGGCGAGGGCGATGTCGAGCAGCGACCCCGGCCGGCCGTGATCGGCCAGCGGGTACTTGCCGTCGTCGACCTCGACGGTTCGGTTGAGCGGCAGGAAGGTGACCTTGTGCACCGCCATCTATGAATTCTCCAGGAGCTGGTCGGCCCGCTTGGAGGTGACCGCGTCCTTGATGGCCGCCTCCATCATCCGGTCCGCCAGCGGCGCGGTGGCCTGATTGAGCGCGATCGTGCACTCGCGGATCGCGTCCCGGCTCGTGCCCGCCCGCGCGACCCGCAGCTCGGCCAGTGCCCGGTCGATGGCCGCGCGCTCGGCCGCGGTGGCCATGGGGCCCGCCTGGCGGAGCGCGCGCTCCACGTGATTGACCACGGTGTCGGCCTCGGTCTGCGTCTCGATCAGGAGACGGGCGTTGACGTCCGCCTCCGCGTACCTGAACGAGTCCTCCACCATCTGCTCCACCTGCGTCTCGGTGAGCCCGTAGGTCGGCTTGACCTCGATGCTGGCCGCCTTGCCCGTCCGCAGCTCGCGGGCCTGCGCTTGTAGAATTCCGTTGGCGTCGATGAGGAAGGTGACCTCGACCTTCGGCATCCCGGCGGGCATCGGGTCGACGCCGGCCAGGTCGAAGCGCGCGAGCGAGCGGTTGTCCCTGGCCAGCTCGCGCTCACCCTGCAGCACGTGGAGGTCCACCGTGGTTTGTCCGTCCACCGACGTCGTGAAGTACTCCTTGGCCAGGGTCGGGATCGTGGTGTTGCGCGGGATCAGCACGCTGACGATGCCGCCCAGGGTCTCGATGCCGAGCGAGAGCGGGGTCACGTCCAGCAACAGCATGTCGGTGATGCCGCCGGCCAGGATCTGCGCCTGCACCGCCGCTCCGAGGGCCACCACCTCGTCCGGGTTTATCCGGCTGTGCGGGGTCCGCTCGAACAGCTCCTCTACGCGCCGCCGCACCAGCGGCATCCGGGTCGAGCCGCCCACCAGCACCACCTGATCCACCTGGTCGGGCCGGAGCGAGGCGTCGGCGAGGGCCCGCCGGCACGGGCCCAGCGTGCTGGCGACCAGCGGCCCGACCAGCGCTTCCAACTCGGCGCGGCCGATGTCACGGTGGTAGGTGAAGCGCTCGAACGGGATCGTGAGCACGGTACGCTCGTCGAAGGAGAGCCGGCACTTCGCGGCCTCCGCCCCCAGCCGGATCTCCTGCAACGCCTCCGGGTCGGTCGAGAAGTCGACGCGGTGGCGGGTCTCGATGTCAGCCAGCAGCCAGTCGACCATCGCCTGGTCGAAGTCGTCGCCGCCAAGATGCGTGTTGCCGTTGGTGGCGAGGACCTCGAAGACGCCGTCCTTCACGCGAAGGATGGAGATGTCGAAGGTGCCGCCGCCCAGGTCGTAGACCGCGATGATGCCCTCCGCGAGCTTCTGTAGCCCGTAGGCCAGCGAGGCCGCGGTGGGCTCGTTGACGATGCGCAGGACCTCGAGGCCGGCGATGCGCCCGGCGTCCTTGGTGGCCTGGCGTTGAGCGTCGTTGAAATAAGCCGGCACCGTGATCACCGCCTGCTCCACCGGCTCGCCGAAGTGAGCCTCCGCGCGCTGCTTGAGCACGCGCAGCACGTAGGCCGACACCTCGGGCGGCGTGACCTCGCGGTCCCCGATGCGGATACTCACCACCTCCGCCTGCGGCACCACGTGGAAGGGCAGGCGCGGCAGCTCGTCCTTCACATCCTCGTAGCCGCGGCCCATGAGGCGCTTCACCGAATAGACGGTGCGAGCCGCGTTGCGAGCCAGCTGGCGACGGGCCGCCTCCCCGACCACCACGCCGTCGGGCGTCCAGGCCACGATGGAGGGCAGCAGCGCGCGGCCCTCCGCGTCCGGGATCACCCGCGGGATGCCGCCCTCCACGTGGGCGACCAGACTGTTGGTCGTCCCGAGATCAATGCCGACGATGCGGGACATGGCTCTCTTCGCTCTCTCCTAGCGCGTCGCTCAGGTCGTCGATGACGGTGCGGAAATAGGCCCGGGTCGCGAGCCGCTGCTTGAACCACTCGAGCAGCGCCTTGCGATCGCCGCCCTCGTCCACCAGCCGGTCCCATTCGCCCGACCGGGCGACGATGGCTTCCGCCTCCGCCGCGTAGCGTTCCTCGAGCCGCCGGCGCTCGCCGCGCAGCCGCTCGGCCGCCTCCCCGCCGAGGCCCTCCGCCTTCGCCTCCTCGATCGTTTCCTGCACTTCCAGCATCTCCTGGAGCAGCTCGCGGGGCGCCTTGGGCTTGTCGGTCGCGCCCTCCCGGACCTCCCGACCCTCCTCCAGGGCGATCAGGTACTCCACCCGCGCGAGCGGATCGCGCAGCGCGCGATAGGCACGGTTGACCAGCGCCGATTGGGTCAGCGCCTCCGCCTGCCGTGCCGCGTCCGCCCCCTGATGGAAGTCGGGATGGTGCTGCCGCGACAGCTCGTAGAAGCGCCGCTGCAGCGCCTCCCCGTCCACCGTGAGCTTGCGGGGCAGCTCGAACACCGTGAAGTAGTCGCTCATGCTCCAAAAAGAAGAACGGGCCCCGGCGGGCCCGTTCTCGTGTCTCCCGAACCAGGCCCTAGGCCGAGAACGATGTGCCGCACCCACAGCTCGATTTCGCCTGGGGATTGACGAAGGTGAAGCCCCCCGTCAGCCCTTGCGTGACGTAGTCGAGGGTGGTGCCGTTGAGGTAGAGATAGCTCTTCGCATCACACACGACCTGGACCCCGTCGATGTCGAACTTCTTGTCGTGGGGCCCGATCTCGTTGTCGAACTCGAGCGAATACGAGAGGCCCGAGCAGCCGCCCCCCTTGACTCCCATTCGCAGATAGACGTTCTGGAGGTTCTGAGCCTCGATGAGCTGCTTCACCTGCTTCACCGCCGTCTCGGTCAGCGCCACCGCCATGGCGTGGGTCTCCTTTCCGTCCTTACGACGCGTCCCGGCCCGCGGGGGCTTCGGATCTGCTCCACTTCTCCTTGTAGTCCTGGAGGGCGGCCTTGATCGCGTCCTCGGCCAGGACCGAGCAGTGGATCTTGACCGGCGGCAGCTTCAGCTCGTTCACGATGTCCGTGTTCTTGATCTTGGAGGCTTCGTCCACCGAGCGCCCCTTGAGCCATTCGGTGGCCAGGCTCGACGAGGCGATGGCGCTGCCGCAACCGAACGTCTTGAACTTGGCGTCCTCGATGACGCCGGTCTCGACGTTGACCTTGATCTGCAGCTTCATGACGTCGCCACACTCGGGCGCGCCCACCAGCCCCGTCCCCACCCCCGGGGTACCCTTGGTAAAGGACCCCACGTTGCGCGGGTTGTTGTAGTGGTCGACCACCTTATCGCTGTAGGCCATATCCGTACATCCTCCTGATCGCCCGAGGGCGTCGTTATTCCGCCTTCCAGTGGATCGACTTCAGGTCCACGCCTTCCTTCGCGAGCTCGTAGAGCGGCGACATCTCCCGCAGTCGATGGATGACCTCTACCGTCTTCCGCGCCACGAAGTCCACCTCTTCCTCGGTGCTGAACCGGTGCAGCCCGAAGCGGATCGAGGAGTGGGCCAGCTCCGAGTCCACGCCCAGCGCCGAGATCACGTACGAAGGCTCGAGGGTCGCCGAGGTGCAGGCCGAGCCGGAGGCCAGCGCCGCTTCCCGGTTCAACCCCATCAGCACCGACTCCCCCTCGACGTAGGCGAAGGAGATGTTCAGGTTGTGGGGCAGGCGCCGATCCGGGTGGCCGTTGACGTAGGCTTCGTCCACCTTGGACAGAATCTGCTCCTGGAGTCGGTCGCGCAGGGCGGCCAGCCGCTTCGACTCCTCGCCCATGACTTCACCGCAGATCTCCGCCGCCTTCCCGAAACCCACCGCCAGTGGCACCGGAACCGTGCCCGAACGCATACCCCGCTCATGGCCGCCCCCATCCACCATGGGGGCCAGCCGCACCCGCGGGTTCTTGCGCCGCACGTAAAGCGCGCCGACCCCCTTGGGGCCGTAGAGCATGTGGGCGGTGGCCGAGAGCAGGTCGATGCCCATGGCCTCGACGTCCACCGGCACCTTGCCCACCGCTTGGGTCGCGTCGGTGTGGAAGAGGATCCCCTTCTCCTTGGCGAGCTTGCCGAGCTCGGCCACCGCCTGGATCGTGCCGATCTCGTTGTTGGCGAACATCACCGAGATCAGGATGGTCTTGTCGGTCAACGCCGCCCGGACGGCCCCGACGTCGACCAGACCGTCGCGCCCCACCGGGAGGTAGGTCACCTCGAAGCCCTGCCGCTCGAGCCGCTTGCAGACGTCGAGCGTGGCCCGCTGCTCGATCGTCGTGGTGACGATGTGGTTGCCCTTCTCGCGGTACATCTCGGCCACGCCCTTGAGCGCTAGGTTGATGGCTTCGGTACCACCGGAGGTGAAGACGATCTCCTTGGGGTCGCGCGCGTTGATCAGCTTGGCGATCTGCTCGCGCGCCTTGTCCACCCCGCCCTCGGCCTCCCAGCCGAAGGGGTGGTTGCGGCTCGCCGGATGGCCGAACTTCTCCGTGAAGTACGGGATCATCGCTTCGAGCACCCGGGGATCCACCGGGGTCGTCGACTGGCTATCCATGAAGATCGGGAGCTTCAACGCCATCGCGGTCTCTCTCCTATCGAATCCCCGCCAGCGGCGTGACGGTCACGGTGGAGACGGTGGGCTCCGCCGCCAGCTCGGTAAGCGTCATGCTGTCGAGTACGTGAGTGATGCTGGCCTGGATCTTTTGCACCGGCCGGCGCAGGTTGCAGCGGGCGAACTGCGGACAGTCGTCGTGCTCGCTCATGCAGCTCACCACGCTGAGCGGCCCCTCCAGCGCCCGGACGACCTGGCCGACCGTGATCTGGTCCGGATGCCGGGTCAGGACGTACCCCCCCTTGGGTCCGTTGTGACTGGTGATCAGCTTCTTCTTCGCGAGCCGCTGGAGGATCTTGGCCAGGCGCTCAGGCGGAATGTGAAACTCCTCGGCGATCCGCTTGGCGCTCACCGCGCCGTCGTCCCCGTGCGAGGCGATGAAGTGGATGGCCATGAGCCCGTAGTCCGCCCGCTTCGTGAATCGAAGCACCCTCAGCCCTCCCTATATCCGACCCTAAAGATCGCCGACCCCTACAGTCGGAGTCTGCCAGTCTTCAGAGTCCCTGTCAAGGGTTAGATGGCAAAATCGGGCAGCTGAAGCGTGCTGTTACAGCCGTCTGGCCGGCTAAAGCCAGGCGTCCCGGAACTGCCTGGCAGCCTCCTCGGGCGGGGTGTCGTTGACGTGTATGCCCCCGACTCCGTTGGACCGGTCGGGGGTGGTCCGTATCTCAATATGCCAGTGATAGTCGTCGGCGATGGTGGTCCACTCCCCGGGGAGGATCTTGGCGGCCAGGTTGGGGGCGGTGTACAGCGTCATCTCGAAAGCGGGATCCCCCAGCTTGCTCGCGAGGGTCCGGAAGACGCCTCCCATCACCGCGGCCAGGTCCGCCACGACCTCGCCGGAGAGGGACCCCTCGTACAGGCAGTTGTGCTGTCGGGGAAGAATCCAGGTCTCGAACGCGGAGCTGGCCGCGTACGGCGACAACGCCAGGAAGTGATCGGTGAGCCGCACCACCCGGTCCCCCGCGGTGACCTCCTGACGGATCATGTCGCAGTACACGCAGCGCCGCTTGTACTCGTAGTATTCGCGGCACTCGCGCAGCTTGCGCCGCACCTCGTCGAAGATGATCGGGATCGCGGTGAGCCGCGAGTACGGGTGCGTGATCCGCGAGCCCGGCGCCCGGTGGCGGCGCGTGACGAGGATGTCGCGGATGGACTGGTCGCGCTTCAGGTCGCGGATACGTTCACCGTACATCCACAGCACCTGCTCCCACTGCCCGTCACCCAGCGTGGCGGCGGTGTCGTCGTGGCTGGGACTCTCGACGATCAGCTCGGTGGCGCCACGGGGAGAGATGCGGTCGTAGAGACCCACCCCTTCACGCACGAGCTCCTGCTCGATGCGGAAATAGGGGTCGACCTCCGGGATCACCCGTACCGACCAGCCCGTTCCGTCGCCGGCCGAGCCTTCCTTGCGATAGGCGAAGATCTCGTGCGGGGTGAGCGATTCATTTCCCGGACAGAAGGGACACACTGACGATCCCGCGGGCTTGCTGCCGGGCCGCACGAGCACCCACCGGCCCCGGGTCGGGTCCTTACGCAGGTCGCTCATGACCCGGTCACCATAGGCAATTGCCTCCCTGTAAGTCAAGATCGGCCGCCCCGTGCCTATTGTGACGGCGCTGCCGTGGCCTAGCCTAGGGAACGCTGACGCTGGTCCCGTCGCCGCTGGTTGTGATGGTGAAGGTCCCAGCCGAGAGGTTTGGCGTGTAACTGTAGCTGGCCCATCCCCCAGGGGCCACGGGGACGGACGCCACGAACGGGCCCGCGCTCTGTCCCTGGGCGTTGGTGGACACCGAGGTGAGCTGGATCAGGGTGGAGGGGATGCGCCCCATGTGGGCCCCATAGGTGCTGATGGCGGACGCGAGGGAGCGGGAGTCGGCCTGGGCCTGGGCGAGTCGGGCGCGCGCTTGGACGTTCGTGTACATGGGGATCGCGATGGTGCAGAGAACGCCGATGACGGCAACCACGACCATCAGCTCGACGAGCGTGAAGCCGCACTCGGACCGGCGGGCAATCTTCGAGGTCATGCCTCCTCGCTGAGCAAGAGCGGGGCCACCACGGCGGGCGGGCTGTATCTGATTGAATTCGCGACCACGGGCTCGTGCGCGCGTGACGCGGGCAGTCAATCGGGTGACTGAAACCGGCGGTACAATGGAGAGCGATGAGCGAGCCAGAGCCGGCAAAGCCGAACGTTCGGGTGTTTTCGTCGCCTACCTGAGGGCCCTGCAAGGCGGCGAAGGAGTTTCTTTCGTCTCAGGGGATCGTGTTCGAGGACATCAACGTCCTGGCGGACGCAGACGCGCGGGAGGAGCTGATCCGGCTCACGGGGCAGATGGCCATCCCCGTGATCGTGGTCGGCGATCAGGTGGTCCGGGGCTTCAACAAGCCGATGCTGAAGAGCCTCCTGGGGATCTAGTTGCCCTGCTGCTGCTTGAGCTTTCTCAGGTGTAGTCGGGCGACGTCCACCCAGTCCTTCTCGGCGGGAACGTTGTCGGCGAGGCCGATGTAGCGCTCCCACAGCGCAATGGATTCCTTGGGGTCGACTTTCTCGTAGACCAGCGCCAGGTTGTAGAGCGCGCCGGTGTTCTTGCCGTCGGCGTCCACGACCTTCCGGTACTCCTCGATCGCCTCCTTGTAGAGGCCCTTGTCCTCGTACACCTCGGCCAGGCCCATGCGCGCGTCGAGATACTGCGGGTCCAGATCGATCGCCTTCTTGTAGGCGTTGACCGACTCGTAGTAGAGACCCTTCTCGGCGTAGTAGATCTTCCCCAGGCTCACGTACACCTTGGCGTTCATCGGGTTGTGCTCGAGGCCCTTCTGATAGGCGGTCACCGCCGGATCCACCTCGCCCTTGGCGGCCAGCGCATCGCCCAGACCCACATGCGCCTCCGCGTAGAACGGGCGCAGCTCGATGGCCTTGGCGTAGGCCTTGATCGCTTCCTCGAAGAGCCGGCGGGGGGCGGTCAGGTAGAGATCGCCGAGCGCCTTGTACGGCTCGGCGTAGGTCGGGTCGAGCTGGGCGGAGGCCCGGAACTGAGCGGCCGCCTTCCAGCGATTGCCGAGGTTCTGATGCACGACTCCGAGCGCGTACTGGGCGGCCACGAACTGCGGATCGGCTTCGATGGCCCGGCTCAGAAACTCGACCGCCGCCTCGCTCCCTTCCTGCGTCGGCCGGTAGCCGGCGAGGCGGCCGCGCACGTAAAGATCATAGGCGCGCAAGAGGCCGGTGGGCGCGGCCCACTTCTGGGCGCGCGCCAGCTCGACGTCGCTCGCGGGCACCTTCAGGGCCTTCAAGTACGCGGCGGGTAGCGGCCGCAACCGATCGAGGAGCTGGCCCTCCGCCACCACGAAGGTGTCCAGCGCGCCGCGCTCCAGCTTGTCACCGCGCAGGTCGACGAAGCGCGGCTGGACGATCAGGTCGGCCCCGGTGCGCTTTACCTCGCCGTAGAGGGCCAGGTCGGCGCCGAGGCGCTTCGCCGCCCCGACGGTGGCCGCCTCGTCCCAGGCCTCGGGCTGCGGGAGCTGCTTGAGACGCTCGCGGTCGACCTGCACGAGGCCCGGCACGTGCACCAACGCGAGCATGAGCGACTGGGCCACCCCTTCGCCGATCCACTGCTCCTCGCGATTCAGGTCCACGGTGGCAAACGGCAGGATGAGGACGTTGCGCGGCTTCGGCGCCGCCGCCTCGGCACCCGCCGCGATCAGCGCGAGCAGAAGCGCGGTGACGACCACCCGTCTAGCTTGGGTCAGCGCTCCCATTTCCTGGCCCTCCCTTTCCCCACCCCGCCCGCCGCCGCGCCAGAAGCCGGCCAAGGGCCACCGGCCCGATCCGACGTAGCGCAATCTCCGGAATCAGCAGCACCGCCACCATGCCCACCAGCCACGGCCAGATGTCCACGCTCAGACGGGACTTGTGCCGGTTCTGGAGAAATGCGTCCTTCGGCTCCGCCAGCATCCCGCCTCCGGTCAGCTCGGTCAGCTCGCGGAGGAACGTCTCGTCCACTCCGAGGTCGCGGAACTCCCGCCCGTACGGCACGACGAGGCCCGCGAGCTGCGAGCCCACCATCTGATCCGCCCGGCGCTGGGCCATGCCGACCAGGTAGACACCCTCCTGTCCCGCCGGGAATCGGCCGCGATAGCGGCCCGGCCCGATCTGCTCGAGGTCGACGACGGTCTGCGTCTTGTTCGGGGCCACGATCCCCACCTGGGAGTCGAGGAAGTTGATGAACTCGCCTTTGGGATCGATCGCGTCCACCACCACCTCGCCCACGTCGTCGGTGCGCGAGACCGTCGCCACCGTATCGCTGCGCGTGCCCGTGCGCAACGCCCAGCGCGTCACCTGGGACCAGAACTTGTTGAAACCACCCCAGCGCACCCAGAGCACCCCCCACTTGGCTTTGGCGTCGGAGGTGAAGGCCACCGAGCGGCCGAGACCGTAGCGCCAGGTCGCGAGCAGTGGGTCCTCCTGGTGCGTCATCAACACGAGATCGGCGTTGCTCTTGATGCTGGTAGCCACGTAGCCCCCGAGCGGCGGCGCCTCCTTCCAGTCGATCTCCTGGATCGCCTCGTGCGCGGGGCTCGCCACGGTGGCCTTGAACGGCTGCTCCACCAGCGAGGCCTTGGAGGCGAGCTGCGTCTCCAGCGTGAAGATGCGCGGCACGGTGGAGTCGTCCTCGGTGTAGTAGAAGCGCCCGCGGCCCCACTTGGCCACGTCCACCATGAGGGGCACGTCCGCGTCCTTGCCGATGGCCACGGTGGAGACCGTGATCTTGTCCTTGGCCATCCGGCGCAGGAGACCCGCGAAGTCGCCGCGGGTCATCTGCCCGTCCGAGAGAAAGATGACGTGCTTGAGGAGGGCGGGCCGGTCGAAGAGGACCTGGTAGGCCTCCTTCAGGGCGGGATACCCGTCGGTGCCGCCGCCCGCCTTGATGGTCGCGATCGCGTGGTGGATCGACTGCTTGTCGCGCGCCGGCTTGAGCGGGGCGTCCCAGATGAACTCGGTATCCCAGCTCATGACCCCGACCTCGTTGCGCTCGTCCAGGAGATCCACCACCAGGTGCGCGGCCTCCTTGGCGATGTCGAGCTTGGTCACCTTCTCGTCGGTGGTCATGGCCATGGAGCCCGAGCGGTCGATCGAGAGGACGACGGCCAGGCTCGGGATCTCGATCTTCTGCTTCACCTCCATCGTCACCGGCAGCGCTTCCTCGATGGGCGTCCGGTAGTACCCGCCCAGGCCGAAGCTCTCCTCGCCCCCCAGCATGACGAGCCCGCCGCCCTGCTCACGCACGTAGTCGCGGATGTTCTCCATCTGCTTCTTCGTCATCTTGAGCGAGGAGACGTTGGACAGGATGACCCCGTCGTACTTCTGCAGCCCCGCCATGTCCTTGGGGATCTTGTCCGCCTCGACCACCGTCACGTCCACGTGCTGGGAGCGCAGGGCCGCGGCCAGAGCCTGGGCCTGGCTGCGGTCCTTCTCGGCCAGCAGCACCTGCGGGCGACCGCGCACGACCAGCGTGCCCAGCGCGCGGTTGTTCTCCTCGATGGTGTCGCCCTCCACGTCGAGGGCGGCCTGGTAGACGTGGATGCCGCTCTGCTCGAGCGACTGCCGGTAGGTGAAGACGTTCTTGCCCGGCGACAGCCGCACGACCTGCGAGCCGAGGAACTCCGCGTTGCGGTAGAGCGAGAGCCGCCCCTGGGTCTCCGCCTGGCTCCAGGCCACCACCTTGGCCTGGAACGGCTCGCCGAACTTCACCTCCTGCGGCAGCACCATGGACTCCACGACGACTTCCTGCGTGAACGTCAGTGGGGCCGGCACGTAGTAGATGTCGGCGCCCGCGTCCTTGGCCGCCTGGGCGACCGCGATGGCATTGCCGGTGTTCTGGCGGCCGTCGGTGAGCAGCACGAATCGGTTGGCCTGGCCGGGGGGCGCGGTGGCCAGGCCGAGCTGGAGCGCCTGCGCGATATTGGTCCCGCGACCGGGCACCTGGGCCTGGGGGCGCTCGAGCTTCGTCGTCGGCCGGAGCGGCTGGTCCACCACCGCGTCCTCGCCGAAGACCACGAGGCCCGCCTGGTCGCCCGGCTGCATGGCCGACACGGACTGGGCCGCGAAGCGGTAGGCGCTCTCGCGCGCGGCGAGGCTCACGCTGTCGGACACGTCCAGCAAGAACGTCACGTTGAGGCGATCGGCCCACCGCGGAATGGTGGGCTTGGTGAGCGACAGGAGCAGCATCGCCAGCAGCGCGCACCGCAGGCCGAGCGCCCACCGGTCTCCCAGCCCGCGCGGCAGCCCGAGTCGGCCGCCGGTCTGGCGCCGCCAGTAGAGGAAGCCCTCGAGCGCAAAGAGCAGCAAGGCCAAGGCCACGAAGAAGGGCCATAGCTCGCGCTGGATGAGGACGGGCGGCGATTCCGGCCGCGCTCCCTCGACGTAGGCCGGCAGCGGCTGGGGCGTCAGGTCCGACTCGTCGGCGTTCATGAGGTTCACGGCCACGCGGGTCTCGCCACGGCTGGTCACGACCGAGTAGACGCCGACCTCGTCGGTGTCCGTGAAGCTCGCCATCCCGCGGTTGACCTGCGCGCGCACGCTGCGGCCCGAGGGTGTGCGCACGGTGGCGGTGGTCACGCCGTGCTCCACCGGGAGCAGGATGGGCTGGCCGGCCTGGAGCTGGAGGCTCGCCTGGTCGAGCCCGGCCGGATGCAGCCAGCGGAGCCCCTTGGACAGGATGAGCGGGAAGGCCACCCGCAGGGGGAAGTCGGTGCGGAAGAGGTCGAAGCCGAAGAACAGCGCTTTGCGGTCGCGCTCTTCCAGAGCATAGATCAACGGCCCGCCGACGGCCTCCACCAGCGTCTTGCCGGCGGCGAGCGGCCGGACGCGCAGCGCGTCCTCGATCGTCACCTTGGCGAAGTCGATCTGGCGCATGATGGGATGCGACCGATCCCAGTCCATGATGGTCGGGTTGTCGAGCCGGCCCAGCACCTCCAGCGGCACGTCCGCGGGCACGGTGTTCACGAGGACGAAGCGGCCGTTGCCGAGCTTGGCGGGGCTCACGCTGTCCACCACCACGACGTCGAAGCCCTCCATGCCGCCCTGGTAGACGTCGGGCTTGCGCACCTCCAGCTTCACCTGCGGGTCCGTGTGCAGGACCTTCTCCAGGAACAGGTTGCCGGGGCTCACGAGGAGCACCGAGATGGTCCGGGGCGGCGGGATCACCGCGTAGGCGACGTTGTCGGCGTCGAGATCATCGGAGATGTCCAGCTTCAGCTTGAGGACGCCGCCACGCTGCTCGCTGAAGGGGACCACGATGGCGCGGCGCACCTGCGGATCGAGGGTGAGGGTCCGCTCGGTCAGCACCTCGTCGTCCAGGGTCAGGCGCAGCGAGAAGCTCTGGCGCTCGGCGGAGAAGTTCCCGACCGAGAAGAAGGCCTGCGAGTTGTAGTTGCCGAAGTAGTTCCGCCGCACCGCCAGGCTCGTGATGCCCACGTTGTGGGAGCGTCGGCCGACGCCGACCCAGCGCACGCGGACGTCGTCGCCCTGGCTCTTCACCGCGTCGGGATGCGCCCCGTCGGTGAAGACGTGGATCTCCGCGCGCGGATCGGAGCCGACGATCGCCCGGGTCGTGCGCAGGCCCTCGGCGAGCCGGTTGGGCAGGTCGTGCGCCTCCATCGAGCGGAGGGCGGAGGCGACCCGGTCGTGCTCGCGCGTGAAGGGGACCAGCACCTTGGGCTGCACGCCCGCTTCGATCACCATCACCTCCGCGCCCTCGCCCAGACGGCCGAGCAGCCCGAGCGCCGCCCGCTGCGCCTGCGCGAAGCGCGAGGGGGAAACGTCGGTGGCCTTCATGGACGCCGAGCTGTCCATGACGATTGCCACGCGCTTGGAGCCCTGCCCCATGACGTTCACCGCGGGACGCGCCAGCGCCACCGTGAGAGCCAGGAGGGCCAGGATCTGCAAGATCAGGAGCGGGTCGCGCTGCAGCCGCTGGAAAAAGGTGGAGGCCTCCCGGTCCCGCAGCGCGGGCTCCCACAGCAGGAGGCTCGACACCCGCAGCTGGCGGCGCCTCACCTTCAAGAAATAGAGGAGGAGCAGCGGCACCGACAGGGTGGCGAGCAGCAGGGCGAAGGGGCTCAGGAAGTTCATGCGAGGAGCAGTCCCTTGAGCTGGCGGAGCATGAACTGCTCCACCGGCGTCTCCGTGACGACGCGGTGGTAGGCGATCTCGTTGTTGCGGCAGAACTGCTCGGCCCGCTCGAGGAACTCCCGCAGCCGCTGGTGGTAGGCCCGAAGGGCCTCGGCGTCGAGCGTCAGGTCCCGCAGCTCGTCGGTCTCGGCGTCGGTCAGGCGCAGGTCACCGCCGAAGGCGGGGTTCATCTCGTCCGCGGCCAGCACGTGGACGACGTGCACATCGAAGCGCCGCTCCAGCAGCGCCTTCAGCCCGCGCTCGTAGCCGGCCGGATCCATGAGATCCGAGATCAGGACCGCGAGGCCCGCTTCGCGCGAGCGGAGGGCGTAGCCGGACAGGCCGTCGTTCAGCGAGGTGGCCCCGCCCGCGCGGAGGCGGGTGAGGAAGTCCATCAACGGCAGCACCTGGCTCCGACCCCGCGCCGGGCTGAATCCCTCGGCCATGCGGTCACGCACCACGCCGACTCCCACCCGCTCGTGCCCCACCAGGCCCACGAAGCCGAGCGCGCCGGCCAGCCGGGCCGCGTGCTCCAGCTTGGAGGGCGCCCCGAAGCCCATGGAGGCGGAGGCGTCCACGAGGAGGTGCAAGCAGAGATCCTCCTCGTCCACGAAGAGCTTGAGGTAGAGCCGGTCGAGACGCGCGTAGACGTTCCAGTCCACGTAGCGCAGATCGTCACCGAGCCCGTACTGTCGGTAGTCGGAGAACTCCACGCTGATGCCCTTGCGGGGGCTGCGCCGCTCTCCCTTGACGCGTCCGCGGAAGGATCGGCGGGAGAGTAGGGTCAGGCGCTCCAGCTGAGTGAGGAAATCCGCCGACAGCAGCTCCTGCCCGGCGCGGACGATGGGCACGGCGCTATTTCTCATCCAGCGACTGGAAGTACTCCTTCACCTGAGTCTGGAAGTCGCGCGGCACCTGCTCGCGCGCGATCGACTCTTCCATCATCTTCCGGTACTGTCCCAGCACGCCCATGTATTGCATGCGCGAGGGCATCTGGGCGCCCCGGCCCAGCATGTTGGTGTCGATGCCTTGCTTGCGTCCCGGCCGCGACTCGCCCTCCACCCCCACGTCGAAGGGGTTGCCCCGGAGCCGCGCGGTGGCGTCGCCCTTCGGCGACCCGCTCTTGCCCCGGCCGGGCAGCAGGCCCTCGCCCTCCGGGAAGTCGCCCTCGTCTCCCGGCCCGCCCGACTGGCCGGCGCCGCGATCGCCGCGCCGGTTGCCGCGCCGGTCGCTCTCGCGCCCGCCCTTGAGGGACTTGCCGTCGCGACCGCGCTCCTCCATCGAGCGCATCTTGTTGAGCGCCCGCTCCATGGCCTCCATCGCCCGGTCGGTCTGGCCTCCCTCGAGGGCCTCCATGCCCTCGTAGACGTCGCCGGACCAGTTGCCCTGCCCGCCTCCGCCCCCCTTGCGCCCGAGCCGCTCCATCTCGTTCAGCAGCTCGCGCAGCTTCTCGGGAGAAGCCTTCTTGTTCGGATCGAGGCCGCCTCGCAGGGCCTTGGCCTTCTGGAAGACCATGCGCGTCTGGCTCTGGGTGAAGTCGCTTTGTAAATCGGGCAGCCGATCGAGCTGCTCGAGCATGCGGAGGCGCTCGTCTCCCTTCTTGAGGAACGAGTTGAAGTCGGGCGCGCGGCCGCCGAGCGAGGTGTCCTTGAAGATCGCGGCCAGATCGCCGGGCTGGCTCTGGCCGCCGCCCCCGAGCCGCGGCGCGAGATTCCGCTCCTGCACGTCCGCCCGCTGCACCGGGTCGCGCCGCGTGGCCTGCCGGCGCTCCGCCTGCTGCAGGTCCCCGCTGCGGTCCCGGGCCTTCTCCTCGTCCTCGTCGCGCGAGACCGAGAAGCTGGGCAGGCGGCCCTGAGGCAAGGGGATCGGCGGAGCCGCCGCGAGGGCCAGGCCGAGAAGGAGCGGCAGCGGGACGAACCTGGCCTCGCGCGGCACCCGGCGCGGGATGATGCGCCGGGCCGCGAGCTGCCCGGCGCGGGCCACCGCGTCCGTGACCAGGGCGTCGACGATCGGGGTCCGGTCCGGGCGCTCCGACCACTCGAGCGCGGTGCTGACCCGGTCTTGAAGGGCGTAGCCGCGGTCGGCGAGGCGGGCCGCCTCGGCCGGCGGCAGCCTCAGGAGAAAGCCCCGGAGCGCGCCCGCCCCCGCTCCCGCGATCAACAGGATGGCGGCGCCGGCGTAGCTCCAGAGGCCGAGCGATTCCTTGAGCACGAGGGGCAGCACCGCCGCCACCGCGCCCCAGAAAAGGCCCCGCAGGCCGTAGAACTCCGCGCGTCGCAGGCGAATCTGCCGCGCGACGTCTCCGACCAGCCGGTCGAGAACGGGGGGACCGGGCATCGACTCCTCCTCTCGACTATCTCAGGAAGACCTCTTTCCCCGATCCGCTCATGTTCTCGGCCGACTCCACGATCTGGCCGATTAGATCGTCCACATCGACGCCCTCCGCCTCGCCCTCGAAGTTGAGGATGAGCCGGTGGCGCAGCGCGGGCAGCGCCATGGCCCGCAGGTCCTCGACGCTCACGTTGAAGCGGCCCTCCGCGATGGCGCGGACCTTCGCCCCCAGCACCAGGGCCTGGGCCCCGCGCGGGCTCGCGCCGTAGCGGATGAAGCGCCGGGCCGCGTCGGGGGCCCGCTCCCACTGAGGATGCGTCCCGAGCACGATGAAGGAGGCCAGGTCCCGTACGTGAGTGGCGATCGGGATCTCGCGTACCAGCTCGCGCATCGAGAGTACCTGCGGGCCGGTCAGCACCCGGCGCACCTGGACATCGCGCACATGGGTCGTGCGATCGATGATCTCGGTCAGCTCCTCGAGCGCGGGATACCGCACCCGCAGCTTGAAGAGGAAGCGATCGAGCTGCGCCTCGGGCAGCGGGTACGTGCCCTCCATCTCGATGGGATTCTGGGTGGCGAGCACGAAGAACGGCGACGGCAGCGGGTGCCCGGAGCCCGACACGGTGACCGCCCCCTCCTGCATACCCTCCAGCAGAGCCGACTGCGTCTTGGGCGTGGCCCGGTTCACCTCGTCGGCGAGGAGGATGTGGCCGAAGATGGGCCCGCGCTGGAACTGGAAGTGCTTCCGGGCCTGGGCATCCTCCACGATGATGTTGGTGCCGATGATGTCGCCCGGCATCAGGTCGGGCGTGAACTGGATGCGCGAGAACGACAGCTCGAGGCTCTCGGCCAGCGTCTTGATGAGGAGCGTCTTGCCCAGTCCGGGCACGCCCTCGAGCAGGACGTGGCCGCCCGCGAAGAGGCCGATCAGCACCTGGCCGACGACCTCGTTGTGCCCGACGATGATCTTGCCGACCTCGGCCCGCAGGGCCTGGTAGGCGGTGACGAACTCGGCGACCCGCTGCTCCTGGGATTGATTCGACACGGGAGGCTGCGCCATGAACGGCTCCTTTCCCGCCTGGAATTCTCTCATCATAGGAGGGTGTCCCACCCCCGTCAACTGTTTGCCTCCTTTCGACGGCACGCGCGAATGTGCGACGTGCTTGAATTTCGCTCAGCGTGCCGCTCGACGCGGGTGAAACCAGTGACTTGACGCAATGCGGAGCAAGGACCGTGCCCGCGGCGACCGGGAGACTAGTTGAAGGCGGGCGTCAGCCGCGCGTAGGCGGCGAGGTAGCTGTCGATCTCGCGATCGGCGCCGAAGCGCGAGTTCACCCGCTCGCGTCCGGCCTCACCGAGCCGGGCGCGCAGATCGGGGTCCTTGAGCAGGCGATCGGCTTTGGCGGTCAGCTCTTCGGCCGAGCTGAAGAGAAAGCCGGTGACGCCGTCCTCGACGAGCGAGCGATTGCCGGCGATGTCGGCGGCGAGGACCGCGCGGCCGAGGGCCAGGCTCTCGAGCACGGAGTTGGCCATCCCGCCCTCGGAGAGCGAGCAGTTCAGCACCACGTCCGCCAGCTCGAGCAGCGCGGGCATCCGGTTATGGGGAACCGCGCCCAGATGACGCGCCCACGGATACGCGGGAAGCATCCGCAAGAGCGCCTCGCCCTCCTCGGCATCGATGACCGGCCCGACGTAGATCAGCTCCAGACCGGGATGCTCCGGACGCAGGTGATCGAGCGGCTCGAGCGGAAACGCGGGCCGCTTCACCTTCCGGATACCGGCCGGGAAGAGGACGATGGGCCCCGACGCGCGCTGCAGTGCGGCCGCGGGCGCCCAGTGCCCGGAGACCGCCTCGAAAACCACGCTTTGCGGCACGACGACGAGCCGCGCCGCAATCTCGGGCAGGGCGTCCACGATGGCCTTCGCCATCGACTCGTCGAAGACGCTCACCGCCGCGGCGCCCTCCAGCACTCGCCTGACCACCGCCGCCGAATCCGGATCCAGCAGCTCCTGATTGACGTCGGTGCCGGTGACCGTCACCAGCAGCGGGACGTTCGCGCGGCGCGCGAGTCGGAGCGCCGCCGGGCCTGTGCGGAAGGCATGGAAGCAATGAATGAGCGCGGGGCCGTACTGGGCGATCTGGTGCTCGACCGACCCTTCCGGCACCACCGAGAGATCCCAGACGCGCAGCTCGACACCGCGCTGCCGGAGGCCGCCCGCGATGCGGTCGACGGTGACGGCGTTGCCCCGAACCGACGGCGCGGCGAAGGGAGTCAGAACGGCCACCCGGGCGGCCATGGCTGTGTCGAGCCTACACTGAGCGCGCGCGTCAAGGCAAACCGCGCGGCCAAAGACGGACTTGCCTCCCAGCGGCCCTGTGTTAAGGTTGCGCTTGTTAAGGTTTCGCTACAGATGGTCGCCTCATGGGCGAGGGGGATTGGATGGACGGGTCGTCACGAGAGATCGGGTGCCCGGAATGCGTTGAGCTTCTCGCCGACTACATCGACGGTTCGCTGCCCCCGGATCAGACCGCGCTGCTCGAGTGGCACCTCGACGGCTGCCCGCCTTGCGTGGCCTTCGTCAACACCTACCGAGGCACCGTGGACGCTGCCCGGCGCCTCCGGGAGCACCCCGAGACCAAGCTGCCCGCCGAGCTGCGCCAGAAACTGGTCGCCTTCCTGAAGCGCTCCGACGCCTCCCGGTGACTCGGAGGGGGGCTGAGCCCCCCTTCCGAACCTCCCCCCCCCGAGAACTGGATTGCGCGGGCGGAGCCCGCGCTCGAAGCGCGGACTCGACCGGTAGCCAGCGCTACGCAACGGCGAGGCGCGGCTCGGCGATCACCTCGCCGATCTCCCACACCGGCTCACCCCGATTCGCGAACCCCTCGCGCACCGACGCGGCGCGGTCAGGGTCGACCGCGAAGAGCAGGCCACCCGAGGTCTCCGATTCGCAGAGCAGCTTGACGAGGGCCTCCGGCACCGCGGGGTCGAGCGAGAGCCGCCCCGTCTCCTCGACGTAACGCCGGTTCCGCCCCATGCCACCGCTGAAGGTGCCTTGCTCGGCCAGCGCCAGCGCTCCCGGCAGGAGCGGCAGGTCTCCGCTCCGAATCGTGACGCCCGCCCCGGACGCCTGCACCATCTCTCCCGCGTGGCCCAAGAGGCCGAAGCCGGTGATATCGGTAGCACCGCTCGCGCCCTCCTCCTGCGCCACGAGGGCGGCGGCGCGATTGAGCCGCAGCATGCTCTGCACCGCGCCGTCCAACACCTCGGCGGAGCACTTGTCGCTCTTGGCCGCGGTCGCGATCACGCCGGTCCCGAGCGGCTTCGAGAGAAACAGCCGCTGGCCCGCGCGCAGGCCACCCTTCAGGAGGATGCGACGCGGGTCCACCCGCCCGGTCACGCACAGGCCGTACTTGGGCTCGGCGTCCACCACGGTGTGGCCGCCCGCGATCACTCCGCCTGCTTCGCGCACCTTGTCGGCGCCGCCGCGGAAGACGGCCGCGATGATCTCCTTGGGCAGCTCGCGCGGGAAGCCCGCCACGTTGAGCGCGAAGAGCACCTGGCCACCCATCGCGTAGACGTCGGACATGGAATTGGCGGCCGCGATGGCCCCGTACAGATAGGGGTCGTCCACGATCGGCGGGAAGAAGTCGACCGTCTCGACGATCGCGACCTCGTCGCTCACGCGATAGACGGCCGCATCGTCGCTCTTGCCGAGCCCGACCAGGAGATCGGCGTGCTCCTCCTGCCGGAGGCCCCCGAGCACGTCCTGGAGATCTCCAGGACCCATCTTGGACGCTCAGCCCGCGCAGGCGGCGTAGGCGGTGAGCCGGATCTCCTTGCCCGTCTTCGGATCGATCAGCCCGGGGTTCATCGGAGGCCAGGACGGAGGCGAGCGCCGATCAGACCGCCTCGGCCTCGACGAAGGCGCGGAAGGCCTCCGCGAGAGGGGACCGGCTCCGCTCGCGATGGGTGGCGAGATGGAACGCGCGGGTGATCTTGAGGTCCCTGACCCGCAAGCACCACAGGCTGCCCGCCCGGCACTCCTCTTCGACCGCGCGCCGAGAGAGCAGGGAGACGCCAACACTTGCCTTCACCGCCTGCTTGATCGCCTGGGTCGAGCCCATCTCGCCGACCACGCGGAAAGTCGCGATGTCGGCGCCGGCCTCCCGGAGGGCGGTCTCCAGCGCGGCGCGCGTCCCCGAGCCGCGCTCGCGCAGCAGGAGCGGCTCCCCCCGCAGCTCCTCGAGCGTCACGTGCTTGCGCCCGTGCCAGGGGTGCGCCGAGCTCACGATGAGCACGATGTCGTCGGGCATCAGCTCCCGAAACTCGATGCCCCGGTGGGCCGAGCGCGCCCCGACCACTCCGAGCTCGGCCCGGCCTTCCGCCACCCACTCGGTGACGGCCTGGCTGTCGCCGATGAGTAGCGTGATGGCGATGTCGGGAAACTTCTCCTTGAAGCGCCCGATCAAGGCCGGGAGGATGTACTCGCCGGGAATCGTGCTGGCCCCGACGAGCAGCTCGCCGCTCATGCGGCCCTGGAAGCTCTCCATCGCCTGCCGGGCCTCCCGGGCGAGCGCGAGCATCCGCTGGGCGTGGGAGAGGAGGAGCGCGCCGCCCTTCGTGACCGCCGCCCCCCGTCCGAGCCGGTCGAGCAGGCGCACGCCGAGCTCGTCCTCGAGGGTGCGGATGTGCTCCGACACAGTCGGCTGCGTCAGGAAGAGGGCTTCGGCGGCCCGGGAAAACGAGCCCAGCTCGGCGACCTTGACGAAGATCTCGAGCTGGCGCAGGTCCACGGCGTCGAGTATATGAGCGGGCGGGAGCGCTGTCTAGCGGACGGGCCGCGCGGGCGCGGCGGCCCGGACGAAAAAGGAGCCCGAAGGCCCCTCGAGACGCATCGCCGGAGTCGGCCGACCCGTCAGTGGCAGCCGCATCCGCCGCCGCAGCAGCCGCCGCCACCCATGGGCGCCGCGGAGGGCCCCGCCACCCGGCTGGTGGATTTCACGCCCACGACGGAGAGGTGCCGGCTGACCCGCGAGCTCTCGCACGTCGGGCAGACCACCGCCGATGGCACCTGGACGAACTTCTCGAACTCCGCCCCACAGGCCAAGCACCCGTACTCGTAGATCGGCATGGTTCGGCTAAGGCTCCTCTGAACGGTCCGCGGCCTACTGCCCGCCGCGCTGGACGTAGCTCTTCACGAACTCCTCGGCGTTCTCCTCGAGGATATCGTCGATCTCGTCCAGCAGGTTGTCCAGCTCCTCCTTGATCTTCTTGCCCTTCTTGGAGAGCTCGGCGCTTCCCGCGCCGCCGTCCTCACCGCCTTCGGTCGGCTTGGTCGGCCTCGTTTCCTTCTTCTTCTGCTCAGCCATCGGTTGTTCCTCCTGGCCCCCGGGTTGACGGGGCCGCCCCCAGGGCCTACACCGTCGGCAGCACGATCCCCTGCTGGCCCTGGTATTTCCCCTGCCGATCGGCGTACGACGTCTCGCAGGTCTCGTCGGACTCGAAGAAGAGGACCTGCGCAATGCCCTCGTTGGCGTAGATCCGCGCCGGGAGCGGCGTGGTGTTGCTGATCTCCAGCGTCACGTACCCCTCCCACTCCGGCTCGAACGGTGTCACGTTCGTGATGATGCCGCAGCGCGCGTAGGTCGACTTCCCCACGCAGATCGTCAGCACGTTGCGCGGGATCTTGAAGTACTCGACGGACCGTCCCAGCGCGAACGAGTTGGGCGGGATGACCGCCACCCCGCCCTGGTAGTCGACAAAGGAACGCGGATCGAAGCCCTTCGGATCCACGATGGTGGTGTTGATATTGGTGAAGATCTTGAACTCGTCCGCGATGCGGATGTCGTACCCGTACGAGGAGAGCCCGTAGGAGATCGCCCCCTTCCGGACCTGGCGGTCCTCGAAGGGCTTGATCATCCCCTTCTCAACCGCCATCCGCTTGATCCAGCGGTCGCTCTTGATCACGGGTACACCTTGTTCTGATCGTACTGCCTGCTCGGAGCGCGAGTCAAGTCTGGGGCAGCTTCTCCCACGTCGCGCCCGCCACATCCACGGGTAGATGGAGCGCCCGCCCCGCGATCCCGGCTCCGCGCAGGGCCTCTTCCATCGCGCGAGCCACCTGATCCCCGCGGCCCCCGCGCACGGCCGCAAGCATGGCCGGCCCCGCGCCGCTGAGCACGCAGCCGAGCGCGCCCGTTCCACGCGCCGCCGTCGTCACCGCGTCCATCCAGGGGAAGAGGCGGCGGCGGTAGGGCTGGTGAAGCCGGTCCTGCATGGCCAGCTCGAGCAGGTCCAGGCGCCCCGCGCCGAGGGCGGCCAGCAGCAGGCTCACCCGCTGCACGTTGAAGACGGCGTCGGCGCGCGGTAGAGACTCGGGCAGCACCGCGCGGGCCTCCCGCGTGGAGCTCTCCGGCTCGGGCAGCAGGACGACCCAGGCGATCTCGCGCGGCACCGTCAGGCTGACCGCGGTGACACGGTCGCCGTCGGCGCAGGACACCGTGAGCCCGCCCAGCAGCGCGGCCGCCACGTTGTCCGGGTGGCCCTCGGCGCGCGCGGCGACGGCCACGAGCGCGTCGCGATCGAGTGGCTCCCCCGTGAGGGCGTTGGCTGCGAGCAGACCACCGACCCACGCGGCCGCGCTCGAGCCCAGGCCGCGGCTCAACGGGATGCGGTTGACGCAGTGGAGGCGGACGCCGGAAAACGGCCGGCCCGCCGCCTCGAAGCCGAGGGCGACGCCGCGGGCGACCACGTTCTTGGCGCCGCCCTCGAGGCGGCCGCTCCCCTCGCCCTCCACGCTGACCGAGACCTCGGTGGCCTCCTCCGCCGTCACGTCGTTGTAGAGCGCCAGGGCCAGGCCCAGCGCGTCGAAGCCCGGGCCGAGGTTGGCGGAAGTGGCGGGCACCCGGACCCGAACGCGCATGGCGGAGAGAATACCCGCTTTCACCGGACCCGCCTAGAGCGGTCCAAGGTAGAATGCGGGGGAAACGAGGGCCGCCCAATGCCCAGGACCATCGTCGAGCCGCAGTTCACGGTCGAGCACGTGTCCATCCTGGACGCCGACGGCAACCTGGACTCCGCCCTGGAGCCCGCGATTCCCCCCGACGAGCTCAAGCGCCTCTACCGCACCATGCTCCTGGCGCGCCGGTTCGACGAGCGCATGCTGCGGCTGCAGCGCCAGGGACGCATCGGCACCTTCGCGCCGATCAAGGGGCAGGAGGCTTCCCAGCTCGGCAGCGTCGCCACCCTCCGCCGCACCGACTGGATGGTGCCCTCCTTCCGTGAGACCGCGTCCATGCTCTGGCGCGGATGGCCGATGGAGAAGGTGCTCCTCTTCTTCGCGGGGTATCTCGAAGGCAGCCGGCCCGCCGACGATCAGCGCGACCTGCCCGTCTGCATCCCGGTCGGCACCCAGCTCCCGCACGCGGTAGGCTTGGCCTACGCCGCGCAGTACCGCGGCGACGACGCGGTCGTGATGGTCTACTGCGGGGACGGCGCAACCTCCGAGGGCGACTTCCACGAGGCCATGAACTTCGCCGGGGTCTGGCACGTGCCGGTGGTCTTCATCGTCCAGAACAACCAGTGGGCGATTTCCATCCCGCTCAAGAAGCAGACCCACTCGCGCACCATCGCCCAGAAGGCCCTGGCTTACGGCTTCCCGGGCATCCAGGTGGACGGCAATGACGTCCTGGCCGTCTACGCGGCGAGCCGCGAGGCGGTGGAGCGGGCCCGGCGCGGCGACGGTCCCACCTTGATCGAGTGCGTCACTTATCGGCTGGGGATGCACACGACCTCCGACGATCCCACCAAGTACCGCTCGGCGGAGGAGGTCGCCGCGTGGGAGCGGAAGGATCCCCTCACCCGTTTCAGCGCGTATCTGCAGAAGCGGAGCCTGCTCGAGGCCGGCCTCGAGGAGCGGATCGACGAGGAGATCGCGCGGGCGGTGAGCGCCTTCGAAGAGACGGGCACCGCCGACCCGTTGACCATGTTCGACCACGCGTACGGCGCCAGAACCGCCGCTCTCGAGGCGCAGCGTGCGGAGATGCAGGCGCGGGGCGCCGAGACGCCCGACGGGAAGGCGGGCGACCCCGCGGCGACTCCGCCGACGGCCCCTCCGAGCGCACCGGCGACCGACCAGAGCCCGCCCATGCGGGGTCAGAGGCGACCGTGGCGAAGCTGAACATGGTGAAGGCCCTGAACTTGGCCCTCCTGCAGGAGATGGAGCGCGATCCGGACGTGCTCGTCATCGGCGAGGACGTGGGCGTGGACGGTGGCGTCTTCCGGGTCACGGAGGATCTGCACCGGAAGTTCGGGAGCAACCGCGTGGTGGACAGCCCGCTCGCCGAAGCGGGGATCATCGGGGCCTCGGTGGGCATGGCGCTCTACGGGCTGAAGCCGGTCTGCGAGATCCAGTTCTCCGGCTTCGCCTTCCAGTGCTTCCACCAGATCGAGAATCACGTGGCCCGGTATCGGATGCGCACCCAGGGCCGGTTCGGCTGCCAGATGGTCGTGCGCATGCCGTACGGTGGCGGGGTGCGCGCGCTCGAGCACCACTCGGAGAGCGAGGAGCAGTTCTACGCCCATATCCCCGGCCTCAAGATGGTGATCCCCTCGGGCCCGCGCAATGCCCGGGCCCTGCTCGCATCCGCCATCCGAGACCCCGATCCGGTGATCTTCTTCGAGGCCAAGGCGCTCTATCATGCGGCCAAGGAGGACGTCCCGGACGAGATCGAGACGATGGAGATCGGCCGGGCGCACGTGGACCGGCCCGGCAAGGACCTGACCCTCGTCGCCTACGGGGCCATGCTGCGCGTGGTCCGTGAGGCGGCCGACCGGCTCCGCGAGGAGGACGGAGTCGAGCTCGAGATCGTGGACCTGCTCACGATCTCGCCCCTCGACCGCGAGACGCTGGTCGCCTCGGTGCGCAAGACCGGGCGCGCCGTGGTCGTGCACGAAGCGCCGCGGAGCTTTGGCCCGGGCGCCGAGATCGCAGCGAGCATCATGGAGGGCGCCTTCCTCTCGCTGGAGGCGCCGATCCGCCGCGTGACGGCGCACGACGTGCCCTTCGTCGGCTTCGCCCGGGAGCGTGCCAACCTTCCCGACGTGCCTCGCGTCCTCGCCGCCTGCCGCGAGACCCTCAAGTTCTAGGCTCATGTCGATGAGAGGGGCAGCCGTGGGTGGAGGCGGTACGGCCCCAGGCGAGCCGCCGTTCTCGAAGAACGAGCCGAGCGGATAAATAGAGATGTCACGCCAGTTCACCCTCCCTGACCTGGGAGAAGGCCTCACCGAAGCCGAGATCATCGCGGTGCTCGTGCGCGAGGGCGACGTCATCAAGGAAGACGTCCCGCTCCTCGAGGTCGAGACGGACAAGGCGCAGGTCGAGATCCCCTCCCCGATCGGTGGCCGCGTCGAGAAGGTCCACGTCCAGCCCGGGCAAACCGTGAAGGTCGGCGCGGTGCTCGTGACGTTTTCCGATGACGGACCCGCCACGCGGTCGGCCCCCAGCGCCGCCGCGGCGACGGCTCCGCGCGGGGCTCCCGCGCGCCCCGCCGCCCCGACGCCTCCCCCTGCGCCGGCGGCGGGGCCGGTGGCCGCGACTCCCGCGACGCGCCGGGTCGCCCGTGAGCTCGGCGTGGACCTCAAGACGGTGCGTGGCAGCGGACCGGGTGGCCGCGTGCTCGACACAGACGTGCGCGCCGCCGCGTCGGGCCCGCGCGCCGCGCCGGCGGCGACGCCTCCTCAGGCCAAGCCGGCCGCTCCGGCGGGTCCCGCCAAGCCACTGGCGAGCGTCGGGCTCGAGGCGCCGCCGTTGCCGCGCTTCGAGCAATGGGGCCCGGTGGAGCGGGCGCCCCTCTCCCACCTGCGCCGGACCATCGCCGAGCGGATGATGCTCTCGGCCACGCTGATCCCCCACGTGACCCACTTCGATCGCGCCGACATCACCGATCTCGACGCGTTCATCTCCCGCAACCTCGAGGGGGCCCGCGCCAAGGGCGTGACGCTCACGCTGACCGGCTTCATTCTCAAAGCGGCGGCGCTCGCGCTCCGCGGCCACCCGCAGTTCAACGCGAGCCTCGATCCGGGCGCGGGCGAGCTGATCCTCAAGCGCTACTACCACCTGGGCGTGGCGGTGGCGACCGATCGCGGGCTCATCGTCCCGGTGCTGCGCGATATCGACCAGAAGCCGGTGCTCGAGATCGCGCGCGAGCTCGCGGCCCTCGCCCAGCGGGTGCGGGAGGGCAAGGCCACCCTCGAGGACCTGCGCGGCGGCACCTTCACCATCACCAATATCGGCGCGCTCGGGGGCACCGCGGCCATCCCGATCATCAACTATCCCGAGGTGGCCATCCTCGCGGTGGCTCGCGCTCGCCTGGAGCCGGTGGTCCGCCAGGGCCAGATCGTGCCGCGGCTCCTGCTGCCGCTCACGCTCACCTTCGATCACCGTGTCGCGGACGGGGCCGACGGCGCCCGCTTCGCGACCGAGATCGTGAGCCGACTCGAGGCGCCCGAGCGGCTCCTCTGGGAGTGGTGAGCGATGGTGATGGGCGATCTCGTCGACGAGGTGGACGTCGCGGTGGTGGGCGGCGGGCCGGGCGGCTACTCGGCCGCCTTCCGCTGCGCCGAGCTGGGCCTCGAGACCGTCGTCATCGACGCGGACAAGCGGCTGGGCGGGGCCTGTCTCTTCGAGGGCTGCATCCCGAGCAAGGCCCTGCTCCACGTGGCCGCCGTGCTCGGCGACGCGGCGCGCGCCCGGGAGTTCGGCGTCGACTTCGGCGAGCCGCGCATCTCGCTCGACCCCCTGCGCAAATGGAAGCAAGAGCGCGTAGTGGGCAAGCTGGCCCGCGGCCTCGCGGGCGTGGCCCAGGCGAAGAAGGTCGAGGTGATCGGCGGCCGCGGCGTCTTCGAGGACTCGACGACTCTCCGCATCGAGGGCGCCGACGCGCTTCAGAAGGTCCGCTTCAAGCACGCCATCGTGGCCACCGGCTCGCGGCCGAGCGGGCTGCCCGGCGTTACCGCCAAGAGCGAGCGCGTGATGGACTCCACCGCCGCGCTCGAGCTACCCGAGATCCCGGAGCGCCTGCTCGTAATCGGCGGCGGCTACATCGGGCTCGAGCTGGGCACGGTGTACGCGACCCTCGGCAGCCACGTCACCCTGGTGGAGATGACGGACGGGCTGCTGCCGGGCGTGGACCGGGATCTGGTCCAGCCGCTCCAGCGCCGCCTGGACAAGCTCTTCGCCGCGATCCATCTCGAGACCAAGGTGACCGCTCTTCGCGACCTCGGAGCCGGCGTCGAGGCCCTGCTGGAGGGTCAGGGCGTCCAGCGCTTCGACCGCGTGCTGGTGGCGGTGGGGCGGCGGGCCCAAAGCGGCGGGATCGGCCTCGAAGCCACGCGCGCCCGCCTGACGGAGCGAGGCGGCTTCATCCAGGTGGACGACCGCTGCCGCACCGACGACCCGCGCATCTACGCGGTCGGCGACGTCACCGGCGAGCCGATGCTCGCCCATCGCGCCATGCGCCAGGGCAAGGTCGCGGCCGAGGCGCTCGCCGGCCGGCCGGCCGCGTTCGACAACGTGGCGGTCCCTGCCGTGGTGTTCACGGATCCGGAGATCGCGTGGTGCGGCCTCAGCGAGGCTCAGGCAAAGAGTCAGGGCGTCGAGGCCAAGGTATCGAAATTCCAGTGGGCCGCCTCCGGGCGCGCGGCGACGATCGGTCGCTCGGACGGGCTCACCAAGCTGGTGGCCGACTCCCGGTCCGGTCGCGTGATCGGGGTCGGCATCGTGGGCCCAGGGGCTGGTGAGCTGATCGCCGAAGCCACGCTCGCGGTGGAGACCGCCGCGCTCGTCGAGGACGTGGCCGCCACCATCCACGCCCATCCGACGCTCTCCGAAACCTTGATGGAGGCGGCCGAGAACCTCCTCGGCTAGCGCGGGTCGTGCCCGAGCCGATCCGGGTCGCGGTGGCCAGCGGCAGCGTGGGTGCGCTCGTGTATCCCGCGTCCCCTTCCGCTCGGGCCGGCGTCACCCTGATCCTCGGTCACGGCGCGGGGGCGCCTCAATCGAGCGACTTCATGGTGGACTTCGCGGAAGGGCTGGCCCGTCGAGGCGCCGACGTCGTGACGTTCAACTTCCTGTACATGGAGCAGGGCCGCCGCCTGCCCGACCGGTCGGAAGCGCTCGAGGCCTGCTTCCGCGCGGTCATCGCCGCGGCGCGCGCGCGCGAGGATCTTGCCGCGGGACGGCTCGTGATCGGGGGGAAGTCGCTGGGCGGGCGCATGGCCTCGCACCTCGGCGCGGCCGGCGTCGACGGCCTGGCCGGTCTCGTCTTCCTGGGCTACCCCCTCCACCCGCCGGGCCAGCCCGAGAAGCTCCGCGCCGCGCACCTGGCGCGGATCCGGCAGCCGATGCTCTTCGTGCAAGGCTCGCGCGACGCCTTCGGCACGCCCGAAGAGCTGGCGCCGATCCTCGAGCCGCTCGGCCCGTTCGCCCGCGTCTACGTCGTCGAGGGCGGCGACCACTCCTTCGCGGTGCCGAAGCGTGGGGCGGTGCCGCAGAGCGAAGTCTTCGCGCGGGCGCAGGACGAGATCACCCGCTGGCTCCGGGAAGAGCGCTGAAGCCGAGCGATCAGCGGAGGTCTATCTCGATGCCTCCCACCAGCCGCGCCAGACCGTTGTAGAGCCAGGTGATGATCAGCGTCATCAGGAAGCCCACGACGCCGTAGGCCACCGGGAAGAACACGACGGCGGCGGCCCCGAAGAGCGAACCGGCATCGCCACGCCCGGCGCCGAAGCCTCCCAGGGCGGCGGCCAGCGAGAAGATCGCGCCCATCGCCAGGCCCAGGATCGCGTAGAGCAGGCCGACCACCTTCGCGGCGGAGAGGGGTCCTACCCGGTTAATCACCATGCGTGGCCTCCGTCCCGGTTAGAGACGCTTGAGCAGCCATTCGGGCGTCAGGCTGATGGCCCAGGAGTTCAGCAGCACGTAGTAGTTGGTCGCGACCAGGATGCCCACGATCACGAGCAGGACCCCCGCCGCGCGCTCCACGACCGGGATGAACGGGCGGTAGCGCCTGAAGAACTTGAGGAAGCTGCCGAGCGCCAGCGAGGAGAGCAGAAACGGCAGCCCGAGCCCGGCGGAGTAGAAGAGCAGGAGTGTCACGCCCTGGCCGACGGTCTTGTCACTGCTGGCCAGGGTGAGGATGGAGCCGAGGATCGGGCCCACGCACGGCGTCCAGCCGATCGCGAAGGTGAGGCCCACCAGGAAGGAGCCGAGCAGGCCCGCGGGCTTGCTCCGGATCTGCATCTGCTGCGTGCGGCCGAAGAGGCCGATCCGCAGCACCCCCGCGATGTAGAGGCCGAAGACGATGATGAGCACGCCCCCTCCGATCCGGATCCAGTCACGGTAGTCGAGCAGGAACTGGCCCGCCGCGCTGAAGGAGGCGCCCAGGCTCACGAACACGACGCTGAACCCCACGATGAAGGCGAGCGAGTGCACGAGCACGCGCGTCCGGGCCCCCGCGGTCACCTCGTGGGTGAGCCGGTCCACCGACATGCCGGTGATGAACGAGAGATAGGACGGGAAGAGTGGCAGCACACACGGCGAAAGGAAGGAGAAGAGGCCGGCCGAAAACGCCACCAGGACGCCCAGGGACTCGCTCATTTCAGCAGGGACTCCACCACCGCGCGCGCCGCCTTGCCATCCCACTCGCGGGCGCCGTTGGCGAAGAGCGCCCGCTTCCCGCTTCGATCGATGAGGAAGGTGGAGGGCACCGCCCAGACCCCGTACGTCTCCCGCACCGCCATCTTTGGATCGAGCCCGATCGGGAACGTGAGGGCGAACTTCTTGACGAATGGCTTGACCACGCTCGCCCCCTGCGAGTCGAGCGAGATGGCCAGCACCACGAGGCCGCGGTCCTTGTAGGCCCGGTGCAGGCGTTCCATGCTCGGCATCTCCTCCCGGCAGGGCTCGCACCAGGTCGCCCAGAAATTGAGGAGCACGGCCTTCCCCTTGAAATCGGCGAGGCGGAGCGTGGAACCGTCGGGGGTGCGGACCTCGAAGTCGGGCGCATCCTTGGGGGGCTTGGGCCGGATCAGCGAGAGGGCCGCGACCGGATCCTCGGCGAAAATCGGGCCGGGAATCAGCACCGCGACAAGGGCGAGGAGCGCCACGACGACGCGGCTTGTCACTGGGGCAGTATACACCGCGGCGCCCTGGCCGTCCTGCCCGTGGGCCCGTCCGTGAGCTCGGCGTTCTGTGATAGGGTGCTACCCACGCATGGCGGCTACGGCATCCAGGGTGGTCACGATCATCGCCGATGACCTGACCGGGGCCTGCGATACGGGCTGCCTCTTCGCGGGCCCGGGCCCCGTCGGCGTCGAGGCGGAGCCCGCTCTGCTGGCCACCGAGCGCGCCGTGATCGCGGTCGACACCGAGAGCCGCGCGCTCCCTCCCGTCGGGGCGGCGGCGGTCGTGCGCGCGACCGCCGGACGGCTCCGCGAGCGGCTCGCGGGCGGCTCCGTGTTCAAGAAGATCGACTCCACCATGCGCGGCGCGGTCGCGGCGGAGCTGACCGCGCTGCTCGAGCCGGGGGGCCGCTTCACCGGCGCGCTGGTGTGTCCCGCCTTTCCGGCCCAGGGCCGCCTGGTCAGTCAGGGGCGACTCCTCGTCGATGGCGCTCCGGTTCACGAATCGGCGATCGGCCGCGACCCGGCCTTCCGCGCCGTCACCTCGGTATTGGCCTCACTGCTCGCCGGGGGGGCCCCGGTGGTCACCCTCGGCCTCGACGACGTCCGCGCCGGCAGCGAGAAGGTCGCCCACGTTCTCGAGCGACACGGTGGGACCATCGTGGCCGCCGACGCGGGGACGGACGCCGACCTCGCGATTCTCGCCGAGGCGGCCCTCTCTCGTCCCGGCACGCTGATCGCGGGTTCGGCGGGGCTCGGTCGCGCGGTGAGCCACGCCCTCGGCTGCGGAGCGCCGTCGGTGGCCCTGCCCGCCGGTCGCGCGCGGCTCGCCGTGATCGGGAGCCTGCATCCGGCCAGCCGGGCTCAGCTCGGGGCTCTGGCGGGTGCGGGAATCGCCGTCGTCTCTGCCGACGCGCACGGCCACACCGATCCCGCGCCCGCCGTCGCCGCGCTCGCGAGCGGGCGCGCGGCCCTCATTGCAAGCACGACCACGCCGGCCTCCCGCGAGGCGGTTGCCCATCACGTGGCCACCGCGGCCGCCTGGGTCCTCGAACGCGCCGAGCCCGATCTGATCGCGGTCACGGGCGGCGACACCGCGTACGCGCTGATCCGCGCGCTCCGCCCACGGCGCTTCGACCTCCTCGGCGCTCCCGCCGACGGCCTCGCGCTCGGCCGGCTGACCCGGGAAGGTGGGCGCGGGCTTCCCCTGCTTACGAAGGCGGGCGGCTTCGGGTCGGCCGACCTCTTCGCCACGCTCCTCGGAGGAACGTCGTGACGCTCTCTCGCGTCCCCGTGCTCGGCATCACCATGGGCGATCCGGCCGGTGTCGGCCCCGAGATCACGGCCAAGGCCCTGGCGCGGCCCGAAGTGACCGCCGTCTGTCGCCCGATCGTCATCGGCGACCGCTCCGTCATGGCGGCGACGTTGGCTCTTCTTCGATCGCCGCTCACCTTACACGCCGTCGCATCGGTCGATGACTGCACGTTCGAGCCGGGCCATCTCGAGTGCCTCGACCTCGCCAACGTGGACTGCGGGACCTTGCC
>Ga0207646_10001056_pt1 | contig 35052 bp, 36 predicted proteins | sample KBSK5502metaG_FD_184343 | JGI IMG/M metagenome (GOLD analysis project Ga0207646, IMG submission 184343) | Corn, switchgrass and miscanthus rhizosphere microbial communities from Kellogg Biological Station, Michigan, USA - KBS K5-50-2 metaG... | ecosystem: Host-associated > Plants > Roots >... | reverse complement strand
TGGCCACGACCAGGACCAGCTGCCGCACCTGCCCGGCAACATCGGCCCCGAGCCGAGCGAGGTGAACCAGCGCGAGTTCTACCGGTTCTGGCTCGAGCTCATGGAGCCCGAGGAGCAGTGCCCGTGAGCGCCGTGCGCGCGGGCCCGGTGGTTGACGCGCACATCCACTACCTCCCGCCCGCCCTCCTCAAGGCATTCGCCCGGCGCACAACGCCGCCGCGGGCGGAGCGGCAGGGCGGGTGGCTCGTCCTGGACTTCGGCGACGGCTACGTGGAGCGGATCGACGCCCGTCTTGTGGAGCCCGAGCACCTGTTCGGGAGCCTTCAGCGGGCCGGAGTCGATGTTGCTGTTATCAGCATCAACCAGCCGGGCGTGCTGAGACTGGCCGTACCGGAGGCGAGGGCCGTTGCCCGGGACGCGAACGACGAGCTCGCCGAGCTGGTCGGTCAGGGCCGGGGTGCGCTGGAGGGCCTCGCCACGCTGCCATGGCAAGCCACCGACGCCGCGATCGAGGAGCTCGGCCGGGCTGCGTCTCTCGGGCTCCGGGGGGCGATGGTCTGCTCCAACATCGCCGGCCGGCCACTCGACGATCCCGCCTTCGACCTCACCTTCGGCGCGGCGGCATCCCTTTCGATGCCGCTTCTGCTCCACCCGACGGTGCCGGCTCAGGTCTCAGCCCTGAGCGAGCACGGGCTCATCTGCGCGGCGGGCTTTCTGTTCGACACGACCACCGCCATCCTGCGGATGATCTTCGCGGGGACCTTCGAGCGCCACCCGGGGCTGAAGATGATCCTCGCTCACGCCGGAAGCCTGCTGCCCCTGCTGATCGGCCGCGCCGACCGGGAATACGCGAGAAACGCGCTACCGTGCGCGCTTCCCGAAGGCCGGCGGCCGAGTGACTACCTGCGCAGGCTACACACCGACACGATCGCCGGCTCGCCGAGGGCACTCGAGCTTGCCATCGAGCTTCTCGGTGCGGATCGGGTGTGCTTTGGCAGCGACTACCCCTTCGGCAGCCAGCAGGAGGCACTGGGCTTGGTGCTGGCGGCATCGTTGTCGGATGAGGTGGTCTCCGCCGTGTGCGGGAAGAATGCGGCTGAGCTGTTCGGCCTCAAGCCGATCCCGGCGGCTGCCGGGAAAGCCCCGAATCCCGCGAAACAGTCACCGTGAGCGAACGAGCCGTGCCGGAGCGGCGGGACGCAATGACCGTGGAGATCCACAGCCACCTCGTGGCGGAGAGCAGCCAGGATCTCCAGGCGCTCCTCGCCGGGATGACGGAGGACTGCTACAACCTGGTGCTGTGCGATCCCTCGCCGCTGTATCGGGGCCCCGAGGCGGTGGCGAGGCGGTACCGGGGGCTGTGGGCCGCATTGCCTGATCTTCAGGTGCGGCTGCGGCGTATCGTCGCGATCGACGGTGATCTGGCCGTGACCGAGCACACGCTGTCGGGAACCCACCGCGGGCCGCTCTTCGGGGTTGCGCCAACGGGACGCCGGCTGCAGGTCAACACGGTCGTCATCTGGGAGTTCGCCGACGAGCGGATCCGGGGTGAGACCGTTTATTTCGATCTCGCGACCATGCTCCGGCAGGTAGGGGCGCTGGTGCTGCCCGGAGCTGGCTCCCCTCCGGATGCACGGTGAGCCAGGACGGCACGACGTGGCAATTCAGGCGCGCTGAGGTCACGAGATCCGCGAGCACCCGGCCTCAGTCCGGCACTTCCCAGCCATTCTTCTGAGCAAGAACTCTGGTGAGCCCAAGCGCCGCAGTCCGCACCGCAGCGGCGGTCCTTTCCGGGCGGAAGCGTGTGGTGGGCCCGGTGACAGATATCGCCGCCCAGGCTCGCCCAGCCCGGTTCAGGAGGGGGCTGCCGACACAAGTGATCCCGAGTTCATATTCTTCCCGGTCGTAGGTGACCCCGGTTTCGGCGGCCCGGGCAAGCTCGAGCAGGAGCCGGTGCGGGTCGGTAATTGTGTACCGGGTGCGGCGCAGCAGGCCATTCTGGATGACAGCCTCCAGGAGCTGTGGACTGGAGAAGGCCAGGATTGCTTTGCCAAGCCCCGTGCAGTGAAGGGGCTTACGGGTCCCGAGCGTGGTCGGAACGGTGCATGTGCGCCGTCCTGCAATCTTTTCGACGTAGAGAACCTCGAAGTTGTCAAGCACGCCGAGATGAATGGTCTCATGAGTGGCTTCATAGAGGTCTTCCATAAAAGGCAAGGCGGCCTCCCGCAGCTCCCGCTGGCGTGTTACCGCATTGCCGAGTTCAAACAGTTTCAACCCTAGCTGGTATTCCTGTCCTGCCCGTTCCAGCACGTGGAGTTCGACCAGTTGATTGGCCAGGCGGTAAGCCGTGGCTTTGGGCAGTCCCGCTCGCCTGGCTAGTTCCGCTAGCCCCACGCTTGCGTTATCGGAACCGAGAACCTCCAACAGAGAGAAAGCCCGTTCCAGCACCGATGCGCCGGTTCGCCCAGTGGACCGCATGACTTGCATTCTGGCCCGCATGGTCCATGCTGTCAATCAATGATCTGCGTGGACGATCGGCCCTACGGAACCGTGGCGCCGACTGCCGCTGACCTCGATCGCTCACCCTTCATGTCACTCGGTGGAACGTCCGCGGGGCTGCACGTGCCAGCGAGCTTCGCGCGGGTGGAGTACGTGGCCGGGAGCACCAACCGGCTCGGCGCAAAACCCGGCAGCAGGAAGAAGGTTTTCGGGGATGGGTAAAGCGACTGCAGCCATCGTAGGTTCGGGCAATATTGGTACCGATCTGCTGTATAAGTTGCTCCGTTCCCGGACTATTACCCCGCGTTACATGGTAGGAATAGACCCTGACAGCGAGGGCATGCGCCGGGCGGCCGCCCTCGGCCTGGAGGTTTCCGCTGAGGGCGCGGGCTGGCTGCTTTCTCGCCGCGAACTGCCTGACTTGGTATTCGAGGCGACCTCGGCGAAGGTGCATCAGAAGAATGCCCCCCGATACCGGGAGGCAGGGATCCAGGCCATCGATCTCACCCCGGCTGCTGTCGGCCCGTATGTGATCCCGAGTGTCAACCTGGCCGAGCACCTGAACGCCGAAAACGTCAATTTGGTCTCCTGCGGGGGCCAGGCGACCGTTCCCATCGTGCACGCCGCAGCGCGGGTAGCGCCGGTGGCCTATGCCGAGATCGTGGCCAGTGTGGCCTCGGCCTCGGCCGGCCCGGGGACGCGGGCGAACATCGACGAGTTCACCCGCACCACGGCCAAGGGCGTGGAGGCCGTAGGCAGGGCGGGGCGGGGCAAAGCGATCATTATCCTGAACCCGGCTGAGCCGCCGCTGATCATGCGGGACACGATCTTCTGCTCGCTTCCACCGGATGTGGATGAGGACGCGGTCGCCGCCTCGATCACGGCTGCGGTGGCTGAGGTGCAAAGCTATGTGCCCGGCTACCGCCTCCTGGCCGAGCCGCAGTTCGACCGTCCTGCGGCGGATACCGGGCAGGGCCGGGTGATAGTCCTCATCGAGGTAGCAGGGGCAGGCGACTACCTGCCCACGTATGCGGGCAACCTCGACGTGATGACGTCTGCCGCCGTCAGGGTAGGGGAGGAGCTGGCCCGCAACCGGATGGAGGCGATGGAGTTATGGCCTACTCGGCTGCGCTTGATGTACGAGTCACCGATACCACCTTGCGGGATGGCTCCCATGCCGTGGAGCACCGGTTCACCAAGAACGAGGTGCAACGGGTGGCCCAGGCCCTGGACGAGGCGGGTGCGCCTGTCATCGAGGTCAGCCATGGGGATGGGCTGGGGGGCTCGTCATTCACCTATGGCTTTTCCCGTGTGGACGAGCGTGTGCTCATCCAAGCCGCGGAAGCGGCTGTTAAAAAAGCCAAGATCGCCGTCCTGCTCCTGCCCGGGGTCGGCACGATGGATGATATCCGAGCTGCCCGTGATCTCGGGGCCTCCGTTGTACGGGTCGCTACCCACTGCACGGAAGGCGATATCGCTGTCCAGCATTTTGGACTGGCCCGTGATCTGGGGATGGAAACAGTGGGGTTCCTGATGATGGCCCATTCACAGCCGCCCGAAACGCTGGCGAAACAAGCCCGCATCATGGCGGACGCGGGGGCGGGCTGCGTATACGTAACCGATTCGGCCGGCGCCCTGATCCTCGACCAGGCAGCCGAACGCGTGGCGGCACTGACCTCTGAACTCGGCACGGACGCTCAGGTGGGCTTTCACGGGCACGAGAACCTGGGGCTCGGAGTGGCTAACTCCGTGCTGGCTATCCGGGCCGGGGCGGCGCAGGTGGATGGCTGCACCCGGGGGCTGGGGGCCGGGGCGGGTAATACCCCGACGGAGCTGCTGGCGGTGGTCCTGGAGAAGTTGGGGGTGCGTACGGGAATCAGCACCTTGGCCATGATCGACGCTGCCGAGGACGTGGTGCGGCCGTTGATGAAGTCTGAATGTGTGCCGGACCGGATGTCGGTACTCATGGGCTACGCCGGGGTCTATTCCAGCTTCCTCCGCCACGCCGAGCGGCTCGCGCAACGATATGACGTTCCAGGAGCTGAGATACTCATACGGGCGGGCCAGCAGAATCTCGTAGGTGGCCAGGAAGATCAGCTCGTGGGGATCGCCGTCGAACTCGCTGAGGAAGCGGCCAAGCGGGACGAGCGGAATGAGCGGTCCGGCGAGAAGGCCCGGAACGTGCGCGACGGCCTGACCTGATGACGAACCGGTGGGTCGGGTAGCGGGAGGGGTATCACCTCCAGCCGCGGCCCCAAGTCAACCCGGGTGTCAGCTCCACCAGACCGGCGCGCAGGCGACGGCGGCCTCGACCAGGTCTGTTTGGTCACTGAGTCGTGGCTGAGCCAGGCTTTGATGGCTCCGGCGAATCCGTGGGCGATGAACTGCGCGATGACCTGGTGGCTGGCGTGGGGAAGGCCCGTGTGAGTGGACCGGGCGATGACTGCCAGGCTGCGGTCGGTGAAGTGGCGTACTAGGAGCGTCGGCGTCAGACGGCCAGGGGATGCCAAAGCCTGCCGGTTCCTGGTGGCACGGGCTTACGGCCCATGGTCGGTCAATGCGTTCGCTATCTCTTGTGTGGTCTGTCCCCAGCCGCGCAGGGTCGACCGCCGCTGTCGTGCGGCGGCCCGTAGCCGGTGTCGGTGGCGCTCGTCACCCAGCCAGTCTCCGATCGCGGCGGCGAGGGCAGCCGGATCGCCGGGAGGGACCAGTTGGCCGGGGCGGGTGCCGTCGGCGGTGGAGCCGAGCGCTTCGGGCAGCCCACCGACGGCGGCGGCTATGACGGGTAGGCCATGGGCGAGTGCCTCGGTGACGGTCATGCCGTAGGTCTCCGAGCGGGACGGCGCGACGAGCAGGTCGGCGGTGGTGTACGCGTGGTTGAGCGCCGCGCCGGTCAGGACGCCGGTGAGCCGGATGCGGTGGCCGTAGCCGAGGCGCGTGATACGGGTCTGCAATTGTTCGACGAAGTCCGGGTCGCGGTCGAGCGGCCCGGCCAGCACGCAATGCCAGTCCCGCTCAGCGAGGCCGGCGAGCGCCTCGACGAGGACATCCTGCCCCTTGTGGCGGCCGAGGACTCCGACGCAGATCAGGTGGCCGCGGACGGGCCGGGCCGGGGCAGCGACACGGTCGACGCCGGGACGGGCGACGTGCACCCGGCGGGCCGGGATCGCGTATCGGGTCAGTACCTGCTGGCGGGTCCATTCGCTGGTAACGACCACGCCGGTGGCCGCGCGGAGCACGACCCGTTCGGAGCGCTGCGCGCTGGCATCTTGGTGCGTGTCGAGGGCGGTGGCCAGTGGCATGTGCAGCAGCACTGTCATTCGTATCCGGCCGGTGTGCGGCAGCAGTTGCGCGGCGCCCGGCGAGGCGATGAGCCCGTCGATCAGGACGGTAGCGCCGTCGGGGATGGCGGAAAAGATGCGGGCCAGGTCGGCCCGGGCGCCCGGGCCGGGTACCGGCCACGCGCCGGTCACGGTCGTGACCAGTACATCCCATCCGGCCTCGCCCAGTCCGGCGCAGACGCGCCGGTCATAGATGTTGCCGCCGGTAGGCCGGCCGGGATCGTCGAACCCCTCGGGAACTACTACGTGGATCCGCACGATGTTCCGGCCCTCCATAGCGCCTGCCGCACCAAGCCAGCCTCCACCCTGCGGCCGGCTGAACCACACCCGCCGCCGATCCGTCATACCTGACACAGGGTGGTACGTAGAAGCGGTGGACGCGGTTCGACCCGAGACGACCGGCGTCCGCTCGACGTGCGGCGCGGCACGGCAGGTAGCCCGGCTCGACCGGGTGGCACCGGCCCGTCGGGCGGACAGCGTGCGGGATGTGATGTGAGACAGGATCAACGGCACCACCCGAGGGCCACTTCGAGGTGGTCCTCCTGCTGGAGACGATGCTGGCCTTTCCCGGCAAGCAAGCCCTGGTGGGTGAGGTGGCGCGCGTGCTGAAGCCGGGCGGGCGTTTCGCTTTCACGGTCGAGGAAGGCCGGCCGTTCACCCAGCAGGAGTGGGCGCGGACGCCCGGCGCCGATACAGTCTGGCTCATCGAGTTGGCGGAATTGACCGCGTGCTGCGCGAGACGGGGCTGACCGTGATCTGGCGGCAGGAGCACAGCTCCTCTCATCACGTGATAGCGACGGCGCTGCTTCGTTGTTATCGGGCTGATTCCCCTCAGATCGCCGGCCAGATCGGGACGCGGGCCACCGCCGAGCTGATCACAGCCCACCAGCTGTGCAGTGACTGGCTCGGCAGCGGGCGGGCCCGCGAGTCCGCGATGGTGGCCGAGAAGCAATGACCTGCTTCGATGAAGCCTCGACGACCTTCGACTATGCCCGCTACCTGGCCGCGAAGACGACCGTGGAGGACCGGGCGCTTAACCGGCATGTGCTGGCCGAGGTGTGCCACCTGATGCCAGCGGGTGCGCTGCAGGTGCTGGAGGTCGGCGCCGGCCTGGGGACGATGGTGGCCCGTCTGATGGACTGGGGCGTGGTCGGCGCCGGCGAGTACATCCTGCTGGACGCGGACGGGCAGCTGCTGGATTGTTCTCGCCGGTGGCTGTGCGATTGGGCGGCCGCGCGGGGCCCGCGCAGCGACCCGCTGCCGGATGGGCTGCGGGTGGGTGATCTCCGGGTGCGCCTGGTGCACGCCGAGCTGGGCAGTTACCTGGAGGCCGCTCATGCGGGGACGGCCGATGTACTGATCGCCAACGCCGTCCTGGACCTGGTGGACGTGCCGAACGTCCTGCCCGGATTGTTGCGGTTGCTGGTCCCCGGCGGCGTCTACTGGTTCACGATCAACTACGACGGCGAGAGCATCTTCGCGCCCGGCCACCCCCACGACGACCTGATCATGCAGGCCTACCACCGCGACATGGATGAGCGCCTTCGTCATGGCCGGTCGGCCGGGGAAAGCCGAACGGGCCGCCGCCTGTTTGACCGCCTGCGGGCTGCGGGGGCGCCCGCGCTGGCGGCGGGATCGTCGGACTGGGTCGTCAGCGCCGGCCCGGATGGGAACTACCCGGGCGATGAGGCTTACTTCCTTCGCAGCATCCTCAACACGATCCAGAACGCGTTGCGGAATCGCCAGGACCAGGTGGCACGGGCGGATCTGGCCGACTGGCTGGCCTTGCGCGGCCGGCAACTGGCCGCGGGTGAGCTGGTCTACATCGCCCACCAGCTTGATTTCGCGGGCCGCTCGCCCGGCTAGCGCTCCGCCAGTGCCCGGCGACGATGGCCGGCCCTGCCGATCGCAACTGCCGCAGCCGGGCCGACATCGCCTGTCGCAGCGGGATCCACCCGCGGTGCCGCTGGAAGGGGATCTCGAACACAGCGGCGAACAGACGGGCGAAGCACACGGTCACGGGCAGCAGGATCGCGGCCAGCACGAAGAACGTCGGCGTTCCGGTAGCGACCCGGCCCAGCACCAGGCCGTACGACACGGCGATGACGATCGGCGCGTGCGTGAGGTACAGGCTGTAGGAGCAGGAGCCGAGGCTCCGCGGCAGGCGGCTGTCAAGGAAACGGACGACGGGCCGCGGGCGCGAGGTGGCGATCGCGGCGAGCAAGCAGCCGATCGCTGGAGCCCAGGCCAGGTCGAGCCAGAACAGATTGAGGGTCGACCACGTGGCGCCCTTGACCACCATCAACGCGATGGCCGGCACCGCGGCGCCCAGCGCGTAACCGGCCCAGGGCCGGGACCGGGTGCGCTCGCCGGCGGTCACGATCCCGGCGCCCAGCAGGCCGACGGCGAACAGCACCGCGAGGTCGGGGGTGAACTTGACCAGGGCGCTGTTCATCAGCGGGACATGGGGCCCCAGCAGGCCGATGGTCACGACGACGACGGCCACCATGCCCACCATCGCTCGGGCACTCACCCGCCGGACGAGCAGCAGCAGCAGCGGCAGCAGGAAGTAGAGCTGGGCTTCGATGGCGATCGACCAAAACGCCCGGTTGGGGCTGCCCGCGGACCAGAACCCCCGGTGGTGGCCCTGGGAGAAGGCGTCCTCTACGAGGAAGCCGTACACGACGACGGACTTCCCGTTGGGCACCGGCCAGCCGGGCTGGGCGAGCACGTACCAGGTCATCACCAGACTGAAAACGAGCGCGGCCCAGTACGGCGGCAGGATGCGCCAGGCCCGTCGGTGCGCGTACGTCGCGATCGACTTGAACCGCCATCCCGAGCGCGCCGGGCCGAGGCCCAGCGAAAACCCGGACAGCACGATGAAGATCGCGACCGCACCCCGGCCGTAGATCAACCAGGCCGCCCAGAACGGGGCGTGATTGGCGCCGGGGTATCCCGGCCAGGCGCGCTCGAAGATGTGGTTGAGCACGACGAACAGCGCGGCCAGGCCGCGGATCCCGTCCAGGCCGACGACGCGGCCCGGCGGCGTGGCCGCCATCGTGGGCGCGACCGGCGCGGTGGCAGGTGGCGGGCGCTCGCGGGTGTCTGTCATCAGTCCGCGATCCCGAGGTGTGCGGGGGCGGCATACCGGGGCGGCCCGGCGGCGTGTTCTAGACCCCGCGAAAGCAGATCATGCCCACCGCGCCGGGCCTTGGTGGCCAGGTAGACGGCATTGGTCCTGGTCAGGTGCAGGGCGGTGGGGACCTGCCTGGCGATCGTGATGCCCAGGCGGGCCAACTGAGCGCCCTTGTCCGGGTTGTTGCTCAGCAGCGCGATGCGGTTGGCGCCGAGCGCGTGCAGCATCTGGGCCGCGCTGGTGTAGTCGCGCTCGTCGGCGCGGTGACCGAGCGCGAGATTCGCGTCGTACGTATCCAGACCGCGATCTTGGAGCGCGTAGGCGTCGAGTTTGTCATACAGTCCGATGCCGCGCCCTTCCTGGCGCAGATACAGCACGTAGCCGCCGTGCTGGGTGATCCGCTCGACCGCTTCGCGCAGTTGCGGCCCGCAATCGCATCGCTGGCTGCCGAACACGTCACCGGTGAGGCATTCACTGTGCAGGCGCACCAGTGGCAGCCCAGCCGCGGCGGGCCGGCCGAGTTCGAGGGCCACGTGCTGCTGCGCGTCGGTCAGGCCGGTGAAGCTGACGACCGTGGCAGTGGTTGAGTAGTCGTCAGCCAAACGCAGCGGGATGCGAATACGCCGGCGGATTGCTGCCGCCTGGACCACCCCGGTCACGGGACGAGCCGTTCGGCCTCGCGCCAGGTCGAGCGCCTCGTCGTCGGCGCGCCGAGGCCAGTCACCGGGCAGGGCCGGTCAATCACGAACGGCCTCCAACGTCCGCGGCGCCGGATCGGATCGTCTCGACTGGCCCGGTTGTCCCGGGCCGCGACGGCGGCGAACGGCGTCCCCCAGCAGCAGGCCCGCGCCCGGGGCAACCGCAGCCAGCATGAGTACCGCGTAGAGGATGGCGACCGTGACCCCGGTGGCCGCGCCGAGCCCAGCCGCGCCGAAGGCCCAGGCGGCGGCTCCTTCCCTCAGCCCCCATCCGCCGATACTCAGGGGGATCACCATTGCAGTCTGCACCACCATCAGCAGCGCCAGCAGTTCGCCCAGGGGTGCGGTGCTGCCGGCGACCCGGGCCGCGATGACGAACGTGGCCGTGTGCCCGGCGACGACCAGCACCGAGGCCAGCGTGACCTGGGGCCACACGTTTGGCGCCAGCAGGCCGTGACGAAGATCAGCGGAAACGGCCCGGGCGGCGCGTGCCAGCCGCGACCGGCCGCGGCTAGCGGCGCTACGCACGACCAGCGCAGCACACCCGGCTACGCCCGCGACGCCCGCCAGAACGTACGGCAGCGCGGGCCGGACCGGCGAGGGCAGGGCCAGCAACACGACGGCGGTCACCACGGCCTGGATGACCTGACCGCACAGCCGTTCCCACGCCACGGCGCGCAGTCCCCGCACCACGTCTCCAGCGCGCCGGCCGTGCGTGACCGCCCGGTGCACGTCGCCGAGAACCCCGCCGAAGAGCACGGAGTTGAGGAACAGCGAACGGTAGTAGGCGCGGACTGCGCCCGGCAGGCTAATATCGACGCCGAGTGCCCGGGCGACGACCCGCCACCGCCAAGCCGAACACACCGTGGTGAGGGCAGTGAGCGTGCCGGCGGCCACGACCGCCTGCCAGGTGACCGCCCGCAGCCCGTCCTTGAACGGTGCTGCGCCCACCTGCCGCCACAGAAACCACAGCACGGTGACGCCGACGGCCAGGCGCAGCAACGACGGGCCGAAGCGGCGGACGGCCGGACCGATCCCGGCCGGAACGGAGTACAAGCCAGCCACACCGGTTACACGGGCCGGCCGGGCACATAGTTCAACCGTCCGGCAGCGGGCGCATAGCGGGCCGGCGGCCGGTCGCGGTGAACCGGCGTGACCGCGGACCCGTTGTCCCCATGAGGAATGGCGGCAGTTGGCTACGGAGACAGAGGCGCGGTGCGTACGATTCAGCCTGCGGACCAAGGCACGCCGCCTGCGACTCGGCTGGTGGGCAAAGGTGCGCTGCCTACGCTTCGGCTCGCGACGATCCTGGGGTTGCTCGCCACAGCCGCCCTGCTCGGCGTCGTGTCCGCGACGGCTGGTCTCGGCGTCGCCGGCTGGATCGCCGGGCTGGCCACCGGTTCGGCGGCGACCACGCTGCTTGTCACCGCCCGGATGCGCAGCGACCAGCCGGCGATACACCCGGCGGACTGGGTCACCCTGACCCGGGCGCTGCTGATCGCCGGGGTCGCGGGCCTGGTTGCCGACTCGTTCGGCCGGCCGGTGCCGGTCACGGCGCTGGTCACCCTGTCCACCGTCACGCTGGTCCTCGACGCGGTGGACGGGCAGGTGGCGCGCCGGACCAGCACCGCCACCGCGCTGGGCGCCCGCATCGACGGCGAGGCCGACGCGTTCCTCATCCTGCTGCTCAGCATCACCGTGTCCCAGGATTACGGCGGCTGGGTGCTGGTCATCGGCGCGGCCCGCTACGCGCTGCTGCTGGCGGGCTGGCTGATCCCGTGGCTGGCCGCGCCGTTGCCACCCCGGTACTGGCGTAAGGTCGTGGCCGCGGTCCAGGGCATCGTGCTCACCGTCGCCGTATCCGGACTGCTCGATCGCCTCGCCGGGATGATCGCGGTCGCCGCCGCGTTGCTGCTGCTGGCCGAGTCGTTCGGCCGCGACGTGATCTGGCTGTACCGGACCGGCGCCGGCCCGCGCGCCCGCCGGGCTCTGCGGCTGGCCATCACCGTGCTTTCGGTCGTGCTCGTGTGGGTTGTTCTCGTCGCGCCCGACCGATTCTTCCAGCTCACCCCGGCCGCCTTTGCCCGCATCCCCGTGGAGGGGCTGGTCCTGGTTGCCATCGCGCTGGTGCTGCCGGCCTGGCCGCGACGGATCGTGGCCGCGGTCGCTGGAATCTTGTTCGCCCTGCTCACTCTCGTCAAGATCCTCAACATAGTCTTCTTCGTGGAGATCGGGCGGGCGTTCAACCCGGTGTTCGGCTGGATCGACATCGGCCCGGCCATCGGCGTGGTACGCGACGCGATCGGCCCCACGCGCACAAACATCGCGCTCGCCGCGCTCTGGCTCGGTCTCATCCTGCTCGTCGGCGCAATCACCGCAGCAACGATTCACATCGCCACCGTGGCCGCCCGGCATCGCCGCGCCACGGTTCGCGGACTCGCCGCCCTCACGGCGGTCTGGGCGCTGTGCGCGGGCCTGTCACTGCAACTCGTCCCGGGGTCCCCGGTCGCCTCGACCAGCGCCGCCCGGCTGGCCGTCGCGCAGGTGCGCGCCACCCAGATAGCGCTCCGCGACCAGCGCCGTTTCGAGCAGACCATCCACAGCCCCGACCCCGAGGCCAGCGTCCCCGCCTCCGACCTGCTCACCGGATTGCGCGGCAAGGACGTCATCATCGCCTTCGTCGAAAGCTACGGGCAGGTCGCCGTTCAGGGCACGACCTTCTCCCCAGGCGTCGACGCCGTCCTGCGCCGGGGCACCGCCTCGCTGGCCCGCGCCGGCTGGTCCGCGCGGAGCGCCTGGCTAACCTCCCCGAGCTTCGGCGGGATCAGCCAGCTCGCCCACTCCACCCTGCAGACGGGACTGTGGGTCGACACCGAACAGCGCCATGCCGAGCTGATCGCCAGCCGCCGGTTCACCCTCAGCGACGCCTTCGACAAGGCCGGCTGGCGCACCGTCAGCGACAGCCCCGAGGACGACTACACCTGGCCACCGGGCACGTCCTTCTACCACTACGACAAGCTCTACGACCGGCGCAACGTGCGCTACCACGGCCCGGCCTTCAGCTACGCCTCGATGCCCGACCAGTACACCCTGGCCGCGTTCCAGCGGCTCGAACTCGGCCCAGGCCACAAGCCCGTGATGGCCGAGATCGACCTGGTCTCCTCGCATACGCCCTGGGCCCCTTTGCCGACCATGGTGCCCTGGAACAAGGTCGGCAATGGCTCGATATTCGACCCCATGCCCGCGCGGAGCGAATCCGCGCTCACGGTCTGGCGCAACGCCAGCACCGTGCGCCAGTTCTTCGGCCGGTCGATCCAATACTCGCTGGAGGCACTCACCTCATGGGTTACCGAGCTCAATGACCCAAACCTCGTGCTCATCCTTCTCGGCGACGAGCAGCCCGCTGGCCCTATCAGCCGCCCCGGGGCCAGCCACGAGGTGCCGATCTCGATCGTCGCCCGCGACCCTTCCGTGTTCCGGCAGATTGCTTCCTGGCACTGGCAGGACGGGCTGCTGCCCGGCGACTCCGCTCCGCTCGAGCCGATGGACGCCTTCCGCAACCAGTTCCTCGACGCCTTCGGCACGCCCTCGTCCCAAACGGCGGCCCATGGAACCCCAGCACCCGAACCGCCGCGGTGAGCGGTGCCTCCGGGCGGTGACATCTTCTCCCGTGCTGCCGGCGCCACCCTCCGGCACCGGCGCCCGGCTGCACGGGAGCGGCGTCGTGCGCGCGAGGATGCTGAGCTTGTGTCCGCTCAGCTGGGATATGCGGGCGATCGACCGGGACAGCAGCGGGCTCCCGGGGCGGGGAGGCAGGCCCAGGGAGCCCGTGTGCCAGCAGGCACGGTGTGCTCAGCCGTTCTGCACCGGTCCTGCGTCCATCCAGACCGGCCCAGTCCGCGCGCACGCCCCGAGCGGGTACGGAACCACCTTGGACGTGAACTGATTCGGCGGGTAGACGCGCAGCCCGGCCGCGGTGACCGTGCAGCCATAGTTGGCCGCGTCTGCGACCTGCAGTTGTGCGGTGGCGGTGGCCCCGTTCGCGAGCGTGACCGTGCGCAGCTTCGCGCTACCCCAGCCTGCCGGGCTGCCGAGCTGCTGGCCGCTCAGGTTGACCGCGGAGACCCCGGGGTGCCCCCGCAGTGTGCACGCATGCCCGGACAGGTTGGTGAAGTTGAGGTTGTAGTAGTAGCCACCGGCGTAGCCGCCGCCCAGCTGTGGGTTAAGCCAGATGACCAGGCCGGATGTCGCGCAGCGCGGCGTGCTGGCGGCGGGTGCCGCCGGGGAGGCTGTGGCGGCCAGCGCGGCCGCAGGGATCAGCGCCGCGGCGCCGGCCATGGCAGCCGTACCGATCAGTCGCTTCGGGGAGTTGATGGGAAGACGCATGGTGTCCCCCGTTTCCAGTTGGTTTAAGGACCTGTGCACCCCCTATGACCGCCTGGCCGGCCCGGCGGTTATGGGGAGGCCTCCCCATGCCCGCCTCCCGATGGACTCTGCTCGGCCAGCAACGACTGCCCGGCCACCGCCAGCCAGTCGCGGAACACAGCCCAGCTCGGGTGCTGGCAAGCATGCAGAACCGCCCTATTGAGCGTCTGCGTGTCTGCGGCTGGGCCGGGTATCGGGTCGCGCTGGCGCGCATAGTGATCGTTATGGTGATGGCTCGCGGGCCGATCCGTCGCCGCTGCTGCTGATGCGGGGTTGCGGCGGAAGACCGTTCCACGGCACGGAGTCGGACCGGGTCGGGCCCGCGTGAGCGGATCAGAGGGCTGGTAGCCGCCGCCCTCTTCCGGAACCGGTGGTGGCGACCGGAATGAGTCCTGGGGAGGCCTCCCCATCTGGGGAGGCCTCCCCTTTCTTCCGGCGGTGCCGGGGCGCGACTGTGTAACCAGGAGGCGGTGACGGGGGTTCGCACCGCCGGGAGAGTTCAGGGGGAAACAATGTCCAATTCAGTTCTTCTTCGCGCCGGGCCGCTGGGGCGCGGCCTTGCCGCCGCCCTGGCGGCGGCATGTTCAGGGCTGTTGGTCGCGGCCTGCGCTGGCAGCGGCCCGCCAGGCGGCCAGGCCGCCGCGGGCCAGCGGGCAACGAGTGCCACGCCCAGCGCGGCCGCAGCGGTCGGGCCGGCAGCTCCGGGGGCAGCGCCCGCGCCGGTGACCACGGGCACGCAACCGCCGTCGGCGAGCGGGCTGCCGCGCTGCCGCACCGGTCAGCTGTCGCCGGCCTTCACCGGCCTGAACGCCGCGAGCGGCGGCGGGCAGGGGATGACCCTTATTCTGACCAACCACTCCCGCCGCAGCTGCTACCTCTACGGCTACGTGGGCCTGGGGCTGCTCGGCGGCCACCTGGCCTTCCCCGGCCCGCTGCCGACCCATGTGACGTGGGTCAGCGCCCCGCACCGGCCGGTGCGGCTGCCCCCGGGCGGGACCGCTCAGGCCCTGCTGACCTGGCACGATTCAACGCTCGCCGGGGGCTGGCTGGAGTACCCGCAGCGGGTGGAAATCACCCCGCCGGACGCATACCGGCACCTGACCGGGATGTGGCCGAAGGTGCCCGTGAACAGTGGCCAGATCGCGGTCTGGCCGCTGCGGCCGGCACCAGCGGGGCCCGTTGCGACCGGGACCGGCACCGTGCGCAACCCGTTCAACGGCATGTGCGTGACGGCGGCCGGGAACGGCAGCGCAGACGGCACGAAGGTCGTGGCCGGGAAGTGCGGCCGCGACGCGTCGCAGCAATGGACCGCCTACAGCGACGGCACGCTGCGGATCAACGGCAAGTGCCTGGACGTCACCGGCCACAGCACCGCGACCGGGGCGACCGTCGACCTCCGGGCGTGCGACGGCAGCCCGAGCCAGCAGTGGCTGATAAGCCAGGTGTCGCTCAACCCGTTCGGGCCTATCAGCAACCCCGCATCCGGCAACGTCCTAACCGACCCGGGCGGCAGCACGGTCAACGGCACCCAGCTGCTGATGGGACCCGGCCACGGCGACCTCAGCGGGCCGTGGCAGGTCTCGTTCTACCACTACCTGGGCCACTAACACGATCGCTGGCCCTTGGGCCCGCCAGCTCGCTGGCGGGCCCAAGACAGCCGGTACCCGCTGGCGCGCCTCACTGACCGGCCCAGCCCTAGATCGTGATCTTTGTGCGTTTAGCCGGGTGCCTGTGACTGGCGTTTCTTCGTGCGCGTGCTCCGGCCCTCCACGGACGGGGTGATGATCGGTGACCAGATCGCTACGGACGAGTCAGGGCACAGTGGCTGGGTTGTGTATTTGCGCAGTACCGCCCGCCGCTGCCCGGTGTTCCGGCCGGGCCGCGGTTGATGATGGAGGCGGGCGGCTGGTGCGGCCGCTTGTGTTCGCGCGGCCGGGGTGACCGCCGGGCGGCATCGTTGCGGGTCGTGGGCGGCAGCTCGCTCCGCAAACCCAGACCTCACGGCAACGCCGCCAGATCCCGAAGCGCCATCACCACACAACGACCCGCAGCTTCACTGGACCCGGATACGCAGCACCTGCATGCGCATGTCCACCAGGAGCATGGTGCTTGCGTGCTGAAATTACCTCGAATGACAATTCGCGCCGCTTATGAGCGCCGTTGTGATTGGTCACGCTTTCGGCTGGCTGGCAGGCGCCGCAGGTCGTCGGCGGTCAGCTCGCCGGTTGAGATCAGCAGCATCGCCAGTTCTTCCAGGGCCCGCGGACCGCGCAGCCCGGGAACGCCCAGGCGGGAGTAGCGGTCGCGGATGTTCTCGCACCTCTTGGCCACCGTGTGCGGCTGCCACCCGATCCGGTCGGCGGTCTCTTTCGCGGACCGGGGCGCGGCGGGGCCGACGTGCCGCCAGCTCAGGTACTGCTCGAACCGGGCGGCCAGGATCAGCCGGTCGGAGTCGGTCAGCGGGGCGCGGCGCCGGGTGTTGGTGACCAGCTGCTCAGCCGTGCCCGCTGCCGCGGGTGCCCCTCCCGGCGACTGGGCCGCCTGCTCCGGCTCGCCTTCGGGATCGGGCAGGTCATCCAGGTCGGGCAGGCGCAGCCGCAGTGTGTAGGAGTCTCTCACACCCTGCAGCCGCACCTTGGCGTGCCACTGCTGCACCGGCGTGGACATGCCGGGTGGCAGGTCCACCCGGAACCCGCGGTCCCCGGATAGGTACAGCACCGACGAGGAGCTGTCGTTGCGCAGCCACCAGGCCCCGTCGCGGTAGTCCAGGCTGCCCGCTGACCGTGACAGTCCGTGGTCGCTGGCAGGGAGCTTGATCGTGCACGCCTGCCCTCTCCCGAAAGTGAGCGTCTGGCCTGGCTGAACGCGCCAGATGCCGGACTCATACATCACGATCAAAAGCACCGGGCCAGCTCCCTGATGGCCGGGCGCTAAGCCCGTCGGCGCGGAGCGTCAATACCGGCGCCAGCGGAGGAGGACCCCCGCGGCGAACACCGCGCTTGTTTGCCTGCGCCGCGGCCACGTGCAGGCCGGGGCGATTGCGGGGCATCGCCCAGGAGCCCGCAGAGAGACACAATGGTGAAAGAAAGGTTAGCCGGCAACCAACGGATGACCAAGACCGGCACGGCGGAAAGGGGCATGGGGGAGGCATGGTCCAGTTGCGGCTGCTCGGCGGCCGCTATCTGCTCGATGAACTGGTCGGCAGCGCCGGCATGGCTGAGGTGTCTGACGGTAATCGCCGGGGTGGCGGTGCTGCCACTGGGGCCGCCAGCGGTGCGGCGGCCAGCGGGGTCCCGGCCAGCGACAGCTGTACCGCGACCATCAGGCCAGCGGCCCACAGCCTGGCTCCGGCATATGCGGACTGCGTTCGCGGCGGACGAGACGGGCCCGATGAGTCAGGGAAGGTGGCTGGTGTCGTTGACGCAATGGACGGCGGCAAATCCGCGGTCGTGCCACTGGATCTCGTTAATGCAGGCGGAGCCGAGATACAGCCGGTAAAGGGTGCCAAGCGGGACGCCGAGAGCCCGGCACAGCAGGATCTTTATCGGGGTAACGTGACTTACCACCAGGACGGTCTGGGCGCCGTGGTCCCGCAGCAGCCGGTCACAGGCCCGGTTGACCCGGAGTGCGGTGTCTGCGAAGCTCTCCCCGCCCGGCGGTGCCTGTTCGGGGTCACGTCGCCAGGCTGCCGCGGCTGCGGGCCATCGCTGCTGGATTTCTGCCAGGGTGAAGCCATCCCAGTCACCGAAGTCGGTTTCACGGAGATCGTCATCGATGACTGAGGTCAAGCCCAGTTCGCCGGCCGCAATGGCGGCGGTGGCAACCGCGCGCTGCAACGGCGAGCTGACCACGGCATCGATCGGGGCACCGGTGGCCAGGCGGCAGGCGGCGGCCTGGGCCTGCCGGGTTCCGTTGGCGCTAAGCGGAAGGTCGCGTAGCCCGCTGAAGCGGTGTTCGGGTGACAGTTGGGTATCGCCGTGCCGCAGCAGGATGGTGGTGGTGGGATCTGCTGTTGGGTTATCCCAGCCCAGTGTCATATGGCTGCCCCGCGAGGATGACGAGAATGTTTTGTCGACTGTTCCCATGACAGCAAGACGAACATGTCAGCAGAACGGTTCAGCGGCCGGCCTTGGCCTCGTCACAGTACCCATACCGCACGACCTGGCCGGGCCGGTTACCGATGGTAACGGTACCCGCCTATCAGGGTGCCATGTCGCCCTGGGTAATCAGGCAGAACGTCAGCGTCGTGCGTGGTATCCGCCAAACGCGATGGGAGTTTCCCACACCCGCACTGCCAGTGCCTCGCCGCCTGCGGCGGCGACGGTGGGGGAGAGGCTGTCATGCACCCAGCGTGCGAACACCTCGACCGTGACCGCCTCGGCCCCGGCTGGGCGTATCTCCTCCAGGTTGCGGCCTTCGACCCGGCTGGTCAGCTCGGTCAGCGCCGCTTCCAGCACATCCAGATCACAGACCATGCCCCGGTCGTCGAGCTGCTCGCGATCCACCACGATCTCTATCCGGTAGTCATGATCATGCAGTTGCCCCTCTGGCCCGGGCAGTCCGGGCATGATGTGGAATGCACGGACGCTTCGGCTCAACCCGACTTCACAGGTCACCGGCAGCACTCCTGTCGTAGTCAAGAACGGCATGCATCAACCCGGGTATCCCCTGGTCCACGGCTCGGAACGCCTCGGCTGCGTGGCCGAAGGCGAAGACGTGAGTGCACAGCTGTGCCAACGGTAGTTCGGCCATCAGCTCAACACTCTCCCGGCGGCGCCGGGACCGGGTCCAGGTTCCGGACAGCCGGGCCGGCACCGTGGAAACTTGAGTGCTGCGGATGATCAGGCGCCGCCGGTGGAACGCGCCGCCGAGCGGCAGCACCACTGGTTGGGTGCCGAACCACGACGCGATCAACAAGGTTCCCTCGTGGGCCAGCATGTTCAGCGCCATCGCTGGCGCATCCGGGTTGCCGCTGGCGTCAATGACCAGCGGAACCTCCTCTTTCACCAGTTCCTCCGGTGCCGCGGTCGTGGCGCCGAGGCTGCTGGCCACGGCGCGGCGCCACGCCTGCGGCTCGGCAAGCAGCGGCCGCCACCCGGAGCGCTGCAGCAGCAGGCTTGTCAGCAGCCCGAGCACGCCGGCGCCGAGCACGATGACCCGGTCGCGATATCCGGTACCGGCATCGAGCGTCACCTGCAACGCCGTCTCGACCAGCGGGAACAAGGTTGCGGACGCGGGATCGATGGCAGGCAGCGCAATCAGGTCACCGGCCCGCGCCGCGAATACGTCCTGGTGCGGATGGAACGCGAAAACCGCCCGCCCGGATTCCGCTACTTCGCCGACGCACGCATACCCGTAGGCGAAAGGATAGGAGAAGGTGCCGCCAAGCGTGTCGATCGTGTCGTCCAGTGCCATGTCGGCAGGGACCTCGCCGCGGTACACCAGCCGCTCGGTGCCACCGCTGATGCCAGAGCACAAGGTGCGGACAAGGACCTCACCGGCTGCAGGCCGCGGCGTGGGCACTTCCCTGATATCCACACAGCGCGGAGCGGTATGAAACAGCGCGCGGGCGGGCATGCAGCCAATTTACCCGTGATCGATCTATCTCGACTTTCGTTGTTACGCCGCGAGGTCTTCCCAGGCCAGGCGGCGGCAACGGGCTTTCTCGTGGGCGCCCGATGCACAGCACGCCCTATGCCAGTGAAGGCAGCCAGGAACTCCTGTGCCACGTCGCCGATTCTGCACGCCGCCGACACGCGCTGGATCGACTCGTCCGCCAAAGCCTCGCGTCCGCTTCGGGCCTCAGGTGAGAGGACGCTTGCTCAGCCCGCGATCACTGATGGCCTCTCCCCCGCGGTCGTACACCGAAGGTTCCAGGGCCGCGGGACCCGGCAGCGAGGAATGCGGTTCCGAAGAACAACTCGGTCCAGGAGAGATCGGCCAGTTCTTCCTGCATGGCTGCGCGAATCGCCTCCCACGGACGGCGCATGATCCACTCGTCTATGGAGGCGAAAGGCCGCACAATTGCGGTTCCAAGCTGCACAAGCCACCCAGGCGTGTTGCCGGGAACCTTGAGATCCAGCACGACCCAGCGTCCGCCCCCGGAGAGGGCCGCGGCGCCGTGGGCGATGACGTTTGCGCACTCGGGCACCTGCGACAGGGCGTACGTGGACAGGATCGCGTCGACCTCGGTTGGGAAGTCGAAGTCGGCCGCGTCGGCTTGCACGAGGCTGATATTGCTCCAGCCGTTCGCCTCTATCCGATCCTGGGCACGGGCGAGCATCGCGTCGGTCAGATCGACGCCGACGATCCGGCCGTCGGGACCGATCGCCTCCTCAATCAGCGGGAAGTTCAGGCCTGTGCCGCATGCGATGTCGATCACGCTGTCACCCGCGCGAAGGCCGAGCGCTTGTACCGCCCCGAGGCGTTGTGCCCTCTGGGGGTAGCCGGGCACGGGGTAGAGCCGGGAGGTGATGTCGTAATGCTTCGCCTTCTTGCGGTATGTCTCGATCAGGTGCTCACGCGTACGGTCGGACTGGCTCACGGTGTGCTCCTCGATCCCGGTAGCGTCGCAGCAGAATCGCGCGCCACCCCACCTAGGACTCCGCGCCGCCCCGCGTAGCGGACTCGACCGCAGCCTTGATCGCCGCCATCTCGCGATCGCTTACGCGCTGAATACTGCCCTTGAGAAGGCCGGGGACCGCGCGCATGATGCCCGCGAGGTCGACCTCAATCCACATCTTGGCGTCGGTCTGCCTATCGTCCACCGGCTCGAGTTCCATTGCCCAGCGCGCCGCGGACGTACCCATTCGCCCGGCGAACGCCACGCAGCGGGGTGCCTCGACAGCGGTCACCTCCTGGCTCCGGCCGTGAGTCCACCACAGGTCCTTCGCCCGCTGCTCGACCCGCGAGCCGGGCTGAAGCGGCCCTCCTCCGCGAACCCAGCATTCGAGAACCGTTGGCGCCCACTCCGGCCAGCGTCCGACGTCACAGACATACGCCCACACCTCACGGACGCTGCTCGCGATCTTTATGCGGCTCTCGGTTCTGATTGTCATCGGGCGGATTTGTGTTGATTACTTTCCGGTTGAGTGAGGTCTCCCGCGACGCTACATCCTGACTGGAGACGCCTGCAAGTGCTCTGGCCAGCATCAACGACGTGCCTATCGGCGAATCCAAGCGGTGCATCTGCGGCCCGCCTCCGGAGGCAGAGTGGGCCGAGGGCTTCCCGCTGTGCTGGCCGCGCCGCCGGCCCCTGGTTCGGCGCGCCGCTGACGGTCGCAACCGGCAAACCGGAAGCTGTCAAGTCCTAGCTAACCAGCTCGCGCACCCGCTCCGGGTCACATCAGCCCGGGAGCCCTTGGAGGGTACCGGGCGCCGACCTAGGATAGGCCACGAGGAGACGTGGCAGCATGCCGGGGAAACAGGTGGCCGCTGGCCGGCCGGGGCAAAGAGCCTTCTCAGCTGACTGCCGCCGTGGTCGCCCGGCCGGGGTGGGCAAGACGACGCTGGCGGTGACGTGCGTGCGGCTGGCCGGCGAGCCGAGGAAGCCGGCGTCGGGCGCAACGGTCACCAGGCTGTCGAGGTGTTGGCCGTCCGGAGCGCTCGTGGCGATTCTGCTGCCCGGCCTTGACGATGCGGCCTTTCCCGCCAGGACCATGGTTAGCTGCTGCGGCGCCACGCCCGAACCGTGGCCGGGGAGCCCGGCAGGTGACCGCTGGCCGTACGTCAACATTGGGGACGGCGAGCCGGCGGTCGCCAGCGTCCGACCCGCGTGGGGCGTGTCAGGCCCATTCCGCTGCGGGAGCTCTTCGTGGCCGGCACTGGCTGGTCCGTGCCCGGCCACCGGGCCGCAGCCGATCGCGCGGGCAAGCACCAGGACCGCCGCCACTGTCAAAGAGATCTGAACGGAGCGCCGCCGTGGGAGTCTTGATCGCTGTCGTGGTCGTTGTCGTGGTGCTGGCGCTGCTGGGGTTCGGGCTGTCGGTGCGGATCGTCAAGCAGTACGAGCAGGGCGTGCTGTTCCGGCTGGGCCGGCTGCGCGGCTCACGGACGCCGGGGTTCAAGCTGATCATCCCGCTGGTCGACGTGCTGCACCGGGTGTCGCTGCGGATCGTCACGCTGCCGATCCAGTCGCAGGGCATCATCACCAAGGACAACGTCAGCGTCGATGTCTCTGCGGTCGCCTACTACAAGGTGGTCGACGCGGTGAAGTCGGTGGTGGCGATCGAGAACGTCCGCGCCGCCATCGACCAGATCGCCCAGACCACGCTGCGGAAGGTCGTCGGCCAGCACACCCTCGACCAGACCCTGTCGGAAACCGACACGATCAACCTGGACATCCGCAAGATCCTCGACGTCACCACGGTCGAGTGGGGGGTGGAGGTGACGCTGGTGGAGCTGAAGGACATCCAGCTACCCGACAGCATGAAACGCGCCATGGCCCGCCAGGCGGAGGCCGAGCGGGAGAAGCGCGCCAAGATCATCAACGCCGAGGGCGAGTCGCTGGCCGCCGCCGCGCTGGGGGAGGCCTCCGACACCATGATGGCCCACCCCCTCGCCCTGCAGCTGCGCAACCTGCAGAGCCTGGTCGAGATCGGCGTGGACAAGAACACCACCGTGGTCTTCCCCGCCCCGCTGATGAGCACCATCGCTGAGCTCGGCTCGTTTCTCGCCAGCGAGCAGGCCGCCGCGGCCCGCGCTCTGCCGCACAGCAGCGATAAGAACAGCCCCCCGGCGCCACATGGCGGAGCCGCCGACGGGCCCCGTGAGGGCTGAGAGCTGGCGCGGACCGCGCCGCGAACTCGTAGCGATGGTCCCCGGGTGGTGCATCCGCGCTGCCGCTCGTGGCGCGGCTGCCCTGCCATGTGCCCGACTGGCCATGGTCCCTACACTGCTGATGTGCCACCAGGCGACGACGCGCCGTTCGAGCTGGGCACCGACGGCCCCACCTCGATTCTGGTCGGCGTGGACGGCTCCACCACCTCGCAGCGGGCTGGCTGGTATGCGGCGGGCCTGGCGCGCCGGCAGGGCGCGAGGGTCACCGCTGTTTACGTTGCCCCGGTGTCGGCGGGGCTGGCGGTGCCCGCCGCCGCCGGCGCGGAGGCCGCCCGCCGGGAGGCAGATGAGCAGACCGCTGATGACATGCGCCGCCGGGCCGAGGAGTTTTCCCGTGAGTTCGGCGTCCCCATCGTCTTCGTGGCCGTCCGGGGTGACCCGTTCACTGAGCTGCGCCGGGTCGCTGACGAGATCCGCGCCGACGCCGTCGTGGTAGGGGCGTCCGCCCATGCGGGTCACCGGCTGGTCGGTTCGCTGGCGGTGCGGCTGGTGAAGGCGGCCCGCTGGCCGGTTACCGTGGTGCCCTGAGCCAGCGCCGGGTATCTTCGGCAACTCGCCCGTGGCCAGCGCGTTCCGGATTCCGCCCGGCTCGGCGGCGCCACCGTCGCCTTGTTTGCCCGCACGGCGAGCGGGAGCGAGGACAAACGTGGGTAGGGCCAGGGCATGACCTCAACGCTTACCGCACCGCTGGCCCCGTTCGCCGACGCCCTGCCCGTGCCACGGCGGCTGGTCGTGGCCCGGCAGAACGGCGAGCTGACCGTGCCGATTCGCGCTGGCACGCACCGCTTTCACCGCGACCTGCCCGAGTCGGTGATCTGGGGCTACGACGGGACGGTCCCGGGCCCGACGATCGAGGCCGAGCGCGGCCAGCCGGTCACGGTGGTCTGGCGCAACGAGCTGGACCGCCCATTGCCGGTGCTCGTGACGACCGCCCCCAGGGCAGCCGATACCAACGGCGTGCCGGTGCAGTGTGTGCCGGGCCTGAGCGGTGGCACGCCCGACCAGAACGCGGCCGCGCTGGCCGGTCACACGGTCGTGCACCTGCACGGCGGGCTCACCCCGGCGGCGTATGACGGCTGGGCCGAAAACCTGTTCGCGCCCGGCCAGGACGCCGTCTTTCACTACCCGATGGGCCAGCGGGCGGCGCTGCTGTGGTACCACGACCACGTGATGGGCGTCACCAGGTTCGGCGTCTACGCGGGGCTGGCGGGGCTGTGGATCATCCGCGACCAGCGCGAGCGCGAACTCGGCCTGCCCGAGGGGCCGCCTTTTGAGGTGCCGCTGCTCATCTGCGACCGCAACTTCGGCCTGGACGGCTCCGGGCGGCTGACCGGCCAGCTGGTGCATAAGACCGACCCGGAAGTGATGGAGGCCTTTGCGCCGTTCACGGTCGTCAACGGCAAGGTCTGGCCGCTGCTGCAGGTGCAGCCAGCCACCTACCGGTTCCGCGTCCTCAACGGCTGCAACGCCCGCACCTACCGGCTGGTGCTGCTCGGTGACCGCGGACCCGAATTGGACCGGATCACCCAGATCGGCACCGACCACGGGCTGCTCCGCACGCCCGCCCGCGTGCCGCCGGACGGGCTCGTGCTCGCCTCGGCCGAGCGCGCCGACCTGCTCGTCGACTTCTCCGGCCTGGAGCCCGGCAGCGAGCTCACGCTGCTCAACACCGCCGCCGCCCCCTTCGACGGCACCCCCTTCCCCGCCGCCAACGCCCTGGGCGCCGCAGATCCCGGCCTGATGCTGCCGTATCCGCAGGTCATGCGCTTCCGCGTCGTCCCCGGCCCGGTGACCCGCCAGACGGTCCCAGGCGAGCTCGCCACCGACTACCGCTCGCCGGCGCCAGACGCACTGGCCGGCGCGCCACGCCGCACGATCGCGCTGGTCGAGCGTGAACTGGACGGCGAACTCAACATGCTCACCATGCGCGAACTCGTGCCCGCCGCCGGCCACCACACCGGGCCGGTCATTACCGTCACCGACCATGGGCAGACCACCCGCTACCGCGCCGCCGCCGCCCACTTCGAGGACGCCACGACCTTCTTCCCCGTCCTCGGCCGGGACGAGGTCTGGCAGCTGATCAACCTCACCGACGACACACACCCCATCCACGTCCACCTCGACCCGTTCCAGATCCTCTCCCGGCGCCCCATCCGCTACCAGATCCCCGAACGCGGCATCGAAGACCTGGCGATCGCCGCCGCAGTCACGTTCGAACGCGACCGTGACGACCAGCTCGGCCACGCCATCGACGACAACGAACGCGGCCTCAAGGACACCATCCGGGTCAACCCCAGCGAGATCGCCGAAATCGCCGTCCGCTTCACCACCTACAGCGGCCGCTACATGTACCACTGCCACATCCTCGAACACGAAGATCGCGACATGATGCGCCCCTTCGTCACCATGCCCGCCCAGCTCATGCCGTTCATGGCCTGACCGGCCGCAGGCCCCACGACCAATACCCAACCGGCTGCCTCAGCCGGGCGGGCCCCGGATGCCGACGTCGTCGTCGACTCGCAGTTGCGCGTCCGCGGTGCCCCTGCGCCTGGTCGACCCCTCAGCATGGCGCCGCTTTCCGTCAGGTGCGGCAGGTAATGCCCCGCCGACGGAGTCCGGGCGGCGGCCCGGCGGCGCACCCCGGATCGCCCGGAACGCGAACCAGCCGGCCGCTGCAGCGAACGCCGCTTCCCACATCACGCCAGGCAGCAAGCCCAGCGACGGCGCGAGCATGCCCGCCATCGCCACCCCCTCGGCGCAGTGCGCCGTGTCCACGTCCCGCTCGGTCGCCCGGCCACGCGGCCGGGCGCTGATCAGCCGGCTCACGCGGTAGGCGGCCACCGACAGCATGACGGCGGCGAGGTGCCCGCCGCCACCCAGACCCGTCACGGCACCACCTTCCCGCGAACTGGCCTCTCGCCCGCGGCCCTCTCGCCGACCGGTCCTGCCTGCTGCGCTCGGCCGCCCGCGCAAACGACCGGTAGATCTCAAGGGCCGCATGGTGCGCCAGGCCGGTGAACTCTAGATAGGGCCGCCCGAGCTGCGTTTTTGCGTCGGCTGGCTGGCTGCATCAGGATTGGGCGTGCACCCGATGGGTGCGTGCTGTTGGTGGCTGGCCGGCTCAGCTGGCGAGGACGCGAGCGTGGCCAAGTTCGCCCGCGCGTGGGAGTCGGCCAACCTCGACGCGCTAGTGGCGCTGCTGACCGACGACGTTTTCATCGCGATGCCGCCGATGCCCGTCGGTTACGAGGGCCGCAACGTCGTGGCCCGCTTCTGCGCCAGCCTGTTCGGAGCGGGCCGCCGGTTCGACCTCGTCCCGGCGCGCGCCAACGGCCAGCCGGCGTTCGGAGCCTACCGGCGCGCCCGGCCGGCATCCGTCACGCGACCGCCTTCTACGTGCTACCGCGACCGGAGGCCGAGCGATTCGGGGTGGGCTCGGCGGTAGTGCTCGGTGAGCACCTCGCTGAGGCTGCCCGGCCGGTAGGCGACGGTGCGGTGGCAGAGTTGGCACCGCGTGACCGGAAGATAGGTCACGGTCACGGGGAAGCGGCGGGAACCTGGCTTGCTCATCACCTCCATGATGCCACCCGCACGGGGGTGACCTGCGCAATGCCGGACGCACTCCGTGCGGCGGATGGAGGGTGCCTCCTTCTTTCCGGACTGCGGATCCTTATGCGGCCGGCCCAGCGCGGGCGATGGCGCAACCCGGCCTACGCGCGAGTGCTGCTCGCCGGGCCGGTGGCCAAGTGCGCGGACCCGCCTGTGCGGCGTGAGGGTCTTCGCTGCGGGTCAATCCCGCTGTGCCCGTGTGGGATATATGCGGGAGCGGTGGTGCTGGCTGCCGGGCCGGCGTGCAACTATGGATCTGGCTGGGTGCCGGCGCCTTTCTGCCGGAGGAGGGCACGATGGGTCAACGAGCCGGAATACATGGTGGCGTCAAAACCATCGTTAGGCGGCTAGAAAGAGCTTTTCCACCACGGGTGACGAGCCGGCCCAGCCGATCCTGGGGTGTCACACGCCAAGGGCTCTTCCGCGCAAGATAGTGCCTTTCGCGCCCCGCCAAGCGCCGCAGAAAGTATGCGCTGCAGGTCATGCCCAGGCGGCGCACCAGATCGCCTGCGCGCTGCCAACCCTGGACAGGGCCGAGCGCCTAGGTGATCCCGGCGTCGGCCGGCGACCCGGTACGCGGAAGCCGCAGCTGCCGGGGGCGTTATTGCTCCTTCGACAGGCGGTCGGTGACGACGATCTCAGCGGTCGCCAGGGCCTCCGGGCGGCCCCAGTCGCGCAGAAGCTCGCCAGCCAGCGAGACCCAGCTGACCGGCTGTGCGCCCGCCTGGATCACGCGGTCGAGGCCGGCTCGGTGGGCCTCGGGTGAGGTGCCGCCGATCGCGTCGACGACGGGGTAGACCTCATACCCTTCGCGCAGCGCGTCGAGGGCGGCAAAGGCCATGCACATTTCGGTCCACAGCGCGCAGAAGATGAGCTTGCGGCGGCCGGTGGCGTGGACGGCCTGGACGAATTCGATGTCCTCCCAGGAGTTGATCGTGGTCCGGTCGAGCGGCTTGTCGCCGGCCAGCAGGCCGGCGAGTTCGGGGAGCGTGGGCTGTTCCCGGCCGGTGGCGACGTTGACGGTCGAGTGCACGACCGGGACCCCGAAGGTCTTGATGGTCCTGGCCGTGGAGACGGCGTTCTTGACCAGCAGGTCACGATCCATCGAGCGGACCCCGGCCAGCTGTTGGGGCTGGTAGTCGATGAGCAGGAACGCCGCGTTCTGCGGCGTGAGGAGATGGTCGGCGACCGGGTCGCGCACGGGGGCACTGGTCATGGCAGCGGCACCTTCTCGTAGCAGGATTCGGGTGCGCCCGAAGCTAGCGGCGATCACGGTGAGCGGCCGTCACATGATTTTTGTGATTTGCACGGTGGCCTGAGCTTGCGGACCTCGACCAGGTCCAGGCCGAGCGCCTCGACCTCAGCCAGCACGCCGTACAGCGCCGACCGGTCCAGCAGGCCGGTGAGCACGGTGTCGGGCGCCGCGGGGCTGCGGTGCCAGCGCTGGGAACGCAGCCGGCAGCGTGTCGCCGAGGTGGCCGCGGATCTGGATTGCGTACCAGGCGGGCGCTGGGTCCATGAGGCCATGGTCAGGGGGGCAGGTGAAGCCTCATCACCGGGATCGGGTGACCACCGTGCTACCGCGTGCGGTCGGCCGCCAGCAGCCCGCGTTCCCGCGCGCGCTGCACCGCGGAGGAGCGATCACTGGCCTGCAGCTTGGACGGCGAGATCTACGCACGCGTCGCCGCCGGCATCCCGGCGGACATCACCCGGGCGGCCGACGCTGCCCAGGCCGCGTTCCCCAGCTGGTCCACGATGGGGGCGTTCGAGCGGCGCGAGATCTTCCTGAGGGCCGCCGACGTGATGGCCAAGCGCGGCGAGGAGGCGATCGTGGCCCTGGCCCGGGAGACCGGAGCGTCCCGGCTGTTCTCGCAGTTCAACGTGGCGCTGTGCATCCAGGTGCTGCGCGAGGCCGCGGCGGCGATCACCCGTCCGATGGGTGAGCTGCTGCCGACCTCGATCCCGGGTGCCTACTCAATGGCCCAGCGAATCCCGTTCGGCGTGGTGGGGGCGATCTCACCGTGGAACGCGCCGCTGGTCCTCGGCACCCGCTCCATCGCCATTCCGCTGGCCGTTGGCAACACCGTGGTGATGAAGCCGAGCGAGGATGCCCCGGTCACGTGCGGGCTGCTGCTGGCCGATGTCCTGACCGAAGCTGGGCTCCCGGCAGGGGCGCTTAACGTCGTCACCAACGACCTGGCCGATGCCGGCGACGTGGTCGCTGCCCTCATCGCCGACCCCCGGGTGCGGATGGTGAACTTCACCGGCTCGACCAACGTCGGGCGCATCATCGGGGTCCAGGCCGCCCAGCATCTCAAGCCGGCAGTGCTCGAGCTCGGCGGGAAGAACCCGCTGATCATCCTGGAGGACGCCGACCCGGACCTCGCGGTCGACGCCGCCGTCTTCGGGGCGTTCATGAACTCCGGGCAGATCTGCATGTGTACCGACCGGATCATCATCCACAACAGCCTCGCCGGCGCGTTCATCCCCCAATACGTGGAGCGGGTCAAGGCGCTGCCCGCCGGCGACCCTGCCGATCCCGCCACGATCGTCGGGCCCCTCATTAACGCGCGCGGTGCGCAGCGCGTCTCGGCACTGGTCAAGGACGCCGCCGCCAAGGGGGCCAGCCTGCTCACCGGCGACGGAGCGATCGAGGGACCGAACCGGACGCTCATCAGGCCGGTCGTGCTTACCGACGTGACTCCCGACATGGACATCTTCGCCTCCGAGATCTTCGGGCCGGCGATTGTCATCCACCCTGTCGACTCGACCGACGCCGCCATCGACCTGGCCAACGACACCGAATACGGGCTCACCGGCGGGGTCATCTCCCGAGACCTCAACGCAGCACTGGACGTCGTCTCACGCGTCCGGTCAGGGATCATCCACATCAACGATCAGGGCATCGCCGATGAGCCCATGGCCCCCTTCGGCGGCGTGAAGAACTCCGGCTACGGCAGATTCGGCGGCACGGCCGGCATCGAATCGTTCACCGAGCAGCGCTGGGTCACGATCCAGCACAGCGGCCGCCCCACCTACCCATTCTAGAGAGGACCCCCAGGCGAGCAGTTCCTGCTCGGGCCGGTCGGCTCGCCCGGCTGGTAGGTTGAAAGCCGTGCCCGACCTGCCCTGGACGGCCCGCGCGGAGATGGAACCAGCAACCCGCTACCCGGTCATGGCCTCCCATCTGCCGCTCAAGAAGATCACCGCCGCGGTGCGCTTCTTCCGGGCAGTCTCGGCGGTATCGGTACAGGTCAACCAACTGGACATACTGGCGCCGGTCAGGGCGGCCTGCGCAAAGATCAGCGTTCCCGCAGTGCCGCCTGGGTAGGTGATGTCGCCGGCGATCACCGCCGCCTTGGACATGCGGTCGTTCAGGCCAAGGCTGGCGCGCAGAGTCAGGGTCTGAAGTACCCGCACGCTCGCCACCAGCAGCGCCACGGAGACAAGCCAGAACGCGAACGCCACCCACCCTTCCCAAACGTAGCGGGATCTGATCGGGCGCGCCCCGCGCCCGGAGCGCCCACACCGTCTAGAGGCGTCCCGTCACTCATTGATCCCCCGTTTCGGTATCGGGTGTCGATGGGCAGCCTTAGCCCGCAACCTAAGCTTGTTTCCGGCGCCAGGCGGAAGGGACCGGCAGGCGATGCGACCGGGCCCGTGACCGGTCTCGGTCACGGGCCCGGGCTGGAGCTTCAGGACGTCCTCACCGCCCCAGTCGCACCAGCGGCTCTATGGCAATGGGATGAAGGTCTCCGCGCTGGCAGGAAGCGTGCTGCTGTTGCAGACGTTGCCCGTCGCCGGAACGATCGCGGGGTTTAGCATGTCCGTGAGGTCGACCTTCACCATCTCGGTCGCCCCCCCGTTGACGAGGAGGGTGATCGCGTCGCCTCCGTTTGGTGACTGATAGGCGGCCATGGTGTGCGGGTCATCCCCCATGGAGAAGGGGTTCCCCGACGGGTCTGGACCGGTCCGGCACGTGACCCAGTTGCCGATGGCCGGAACGGCACCGGTGCCGGACGTGGTCGGCAGCGCGAGTGACGTGACGCCATCGCCGCCGAATTCGCCGGCTAGGGCGCCCGTGTGGGTTCCCTGTGCCACCGCCGAACCGGACGGCCCGGCGCTCAGGCTGGAACCGGTCAACGTCTGGAGCTGCTCGGGCGCGCTCCAGGAACCCGGCGTGCCTGGGGTGAACACGGCACCGGAGCCGCTAATGTCCGCGATCTCGACCTGGGATGGGTCGCTGAACTCCGCGGGTGCGAAGATTATCCCGGTTGCGCAGTCCTCCGCTGAGGAATCCAGCACGCCGCTGACTGACGACACCGGATGCTCAAAGAACTTCGGCGCGGTGCTGGTCGAGATGTTGACCAGTTCGTAGTTGTTATCTTCGGCGGCCGAAAGGATGAGGTGGTGGATGGGATCGATCAGCGGGTCTTCCGAGATCTGGCCGGTGGGGTCTCCTGTGATGAAGGCGGGCTCGAACGTATCGGTGGCCAGGTTAAGGATCTGGAATCCGCCGATGCCGCCGACGCTGAGAGCTATCAGCGCCTTGTTGTCCGTGGCGTCCATCGACACGCCTGTCGTTGTCGCCGAGCCTCCCGAGAAGCTGATGGTGCCGGTGCCGCTGTCGATCAGGGGATTGGGCGAGACGCTCGGGTCCAGCCCGGTGCCCTTCAGCACGTAAACATCGTTGTTGTTCCCGGTGCACACCGTCTGCCCGGTCACCGAGTTCGACGCGCAGGAGTTGATGACGTCCGACCCGGTCGGAATCTGGGTGTTGGTAATGCTGGCGCCCTCTACGTTGACGACGTCGATCCCGGTCGCGCCGCCGTTCCAGTTCCCCTTGGGAACATAGGCGGTGACGTTCGTCCCGGAGACAAGCGTCGAGATTGATCCCGAACCCTCGCAGGAGCCTGGCGGAACGGGCGGTGTCACCGTCACGGTCTCGTGGCCGCAGGTGCTTGAGGCGCCGAAGTTCTTCGAATCTCCGCTGTAGGTGGCGGTCCAGCTCCACGTGCCGGCCGTGCTGGCTGGGGTTGTGTTGCTGGTGGAGTAGGAGCCGTTGCCCGACACCGGCACCGTCTGGGTGTAGGCCGGGGTACCCGAGCAGTCGGTGTGGGACGGGTCATAGAGGTTGAAGATGATCGACCCGGTGGGTGACGCCCCGCTGGCCAGCGTCCCGGTGTCGTTGAGGATCACCGTGCCCGCGGTGCCCCCCTTGCTGGGGGTGGTAGTGAGGCTGGGCGATGCCTTCTTGAGCGGCTGGCCGCACGCGAGGTAGTGACTGATCGTCGCGAGGTTTCCACCGGGGTTGTACGGTGAGTGCAGACCCGTGTCGGAAGGGTACGCCGTTCTTGTGTAGTCGTAGGTGTCGTAGGCTGGCCCGCCCTTGACGTAGACAGTGAAGCTCGGCGAGTTCGTCGTGAAGCTGAGGAAGAGCCCATTTGAGGAGACCGTCGCCTTGAATGTGGTCCCGTCGTGCGAGTAGCTGGCACTCTGGTCACCCGGGCCCGAGTCTGACGTATTGATGAACGTCGTGGTGCCCGCGGGGCAGGCAGTGATATTGCCGGCGGTGTAGGTGGGCTGAACGTCATGCGTTAGCGTCGGAGGACCGGCTGTATTCGCCGTTGTCGCCGCTAGGGCGGATTCGGCCGTAAGTGCCAAGCCTATTGCCAGTGTGGCGCCCAGGGCGCCGATGACCCTTAGACGCCGCCTTCGGCCCGTGCCTACAAGCATTAGCCCTCCCCGATCTCATTTCCTGGCGCCCGATCCCCGGAACTCCATGCCAGGGCCAAGGCCAGGGCCTCAGGGACATCGTGCCATCTGCCCTTGGATGAAGTCTCAAGTTCCCAGAAATGAGGCTGCCCCGGCCAGGAAATGGGCGCAAGAATAGGCGAAGCATTCTGCCTTATGTCCGTATGACAATCTTCTGGGTAGTTTAGGGCGCGATATCTGGATCTCTACGCCCACATTTGGGCAGTCGGGTTCGTCCGCGTGTCTGCCCTGATGTGCCTGCCTGCCTGCCTGGGCAGGATGTAACTGGTCAGGTCCGCCATTCGGCCGGACCATGACAGCAGGGAGAGGTGTACTGGTTCAGCGCCGCACGCAGAATTGGATAATCTACGCACGCTCGCGGCAGTAATTTACACCTCGGCCCAGCGTGCCGAATCGGCTTTCGGCATGCCCCTGATAACGAAATGACGCAGTCGGCGCCGACGATCCTTGCGGCCATCTAGCTTCGAGTGAGTATGCCAAACAACGAATAGTGATGCGCTTGGGCAACGCCCGCTATTCAGGCAGAACCGGACGTGTCTATCCACGCTTGCGGCGACTCGTTGGCGACCGGATCGATCCGATCTGCTTAACAAGAGCAGTGGACCGGCGTGAGCGCGTGGCGCGTACCGAAGGCGGGTACGGGGGTGTCAGCCTGCCGTTCGCTCGATCAAGCGTGGCTCTGAGCGAACCACTCTGCCGCCCAAGCGATGATGCAGACGCAGCCACGGGTCCCGCTCGGGACCGCTGGGATCGTGGCCAGCGTGGTGCCGGTCAACGACGCAGCGGCGGTGCCGCTGATGATCGCGCTGCACCGTGGTCTCCGCGCCGGCGCGTCGCTCGCCGAAGCGCTACGGGACGCGCGCCGCGGGCTGGAATCCGACCCGGTGGCGGCGGCGACTGGGTGGTCGTTCATCTGCCTGGGCTCGTAGCCGCCAGACCTGCGGCCTGGATGGCTTGGATCGTGAGCCAGCCGGTCAGCACGTCCGCTTGGCCGGCGGTGCGGACGCGGAGCCGGAAAGGGCTGTTTGGTTTGGGCTCGATGGCGAAGCAGCCCACCTCGTTGATCGAGGTGTTGCTGATACGGCCCGAGTGCGTCTGTATTTCTCTGCGACAGGATCAGCTGGCCGAGGAGGGCGTCGCCGGTGATCTCGACTTCGATCGTGAAGCGCGCCCATAGGAGCGCCAGGGCCCGGATCGGCGCCGATTCGGACCGCGTCCTCGCGATTACTCCAGTATCGCGGCGAGAGTCGAACATCAGCTGGGCGCGTCCGGCCGGAGCAATGTTATCGAATATATGATATATACGGTGCACGCACGTCACCGCGACACCGGAGGCTGGAGTGGCACAGAAGATAACCGTGACCTTGGAGGATGATCTTGACGGCAGCCCCGCGGACAGGACTACGCGGTTTGGGCTTGATGGCGCGGAGTATGAGATCGACCTCAGCCAGAAGAACGCCGACAGTTTCCGCACGGCACTGGCGCCTTTCATCGACCATGCCCGCCGAGTTAGCAGCGGAGGGCCTGCTCGCCGGGGAGGCCGCAACGTGCCGGCCCGCCAGCGCAGCGCTGACATCCGTGCCTGGGCCAAGGAACACGGCATCGCGGTCAGCGAACGCGGGCGCATACCGGCGAACGTGGCCGAGCAGTACGAGGCCGCAACTGGCAAGGGCTAGCGGGGCGCCCGTGGGCACTCCACCCCGCTCACCCAGGACGGCAAGACGTATGTGCTGTCCAAGATGTGGGGCCGTGGCGCCGTGCTAGCCCTGTCGACCTTACGAGACGCCTTCGCCGAGGCCGAGGTTAGCTTCCAGGCAGAAGAATAAGAGCACATGGCGGCATCTGGTCGTCCAGAGCGGCCTGCCCCATCGGGCGCGGATCGGCCCCGCGTGGGATCAGGTCATGCGCGCTGGCCGGCTCGCCGCCTGGCTGACCGCGGAGAAGGCAGAGGAACGCTCCGCCGCGGCCCGGCCACCGGATCCGGCCGCGAACTGCAGCGGGCGCCGGTGGTCCGCCCCCGCCAGGCTGGGCTTGTCTCGACCACCCGGGGCTGCCCGGCCTGGGCGCGCTGCAGCTGACCGCGAAGGAAGACTGGCCCGGCTGGTCCGACGTGCGCTGCTGGCCGCTGAGCCCGCGCCGGGCGCCGCGAACCTGGCAGATCACCGGCCCGGGCGGCTGGGCTGCCCACTTCCGGCGGCACTACTTTTACGCCTCTTTGCCTTGGCTTGTCATCATACTTGTGAGTAACTGGCTAGAATTCTGCGCGCTCAGTACACGTGAGAACACAATTCCGGTATCCCGCAGCGCGGCCCGATTCACCGTCAGCGATCAGGTCAGCACCCGGCGCCTGCTATCCCCGCTACCGATAGGAGGAGTCGGCCATTTTGGGCACGGGAGGAACGATGCATCGACGCGACCGGGCAGCACAGCGGGGGAGGTACGGCGCACTGATCGCTAGCGCTGCCGCGGGCGCCTGCTGCCTGTCTCTGTCCGCCATATCTGGCACGCCCGCGCTGGCCCAGACCGGCCCGGTATCCCCCACGCCGGCCGTCGGCACGCCCACGCTGGCCCCGACCGGGACAACGGAAACCGTGCGCCAGTTAGTGAGCCTTTTTCATCCTCCTTATGCCGCGTGAATCTCCAGGGCGTGGATGGCCTTGGCGAGCTGCCCGGCGCGCCAAGGGCAGCAGCGGAGCTTGCGGAGGATCCGCCAGTTCTTGAGCTGGGCGTT